>OCZT010000187.1_pt1 | contig 58838 bp, 55 predicted proteins | sample 1539031 | NCBI WGS metagenome assembly OCZT01 (sample SAMEA3539308, study PRJEB22396) | soil metagenome | biome: tundra; feature: field; material: soil | place: USA | collected 2010-05 | depth 0.15 m
TAATTCATGGCACTCTCAGATTAACAGAGTGTTGCACTTACTTGTTGAACTCATGCTTGGCTGTCTACGCTTGAAACTTTTTTTTGGAGGGGTAGTGGAGGAAATTTAAATTGACTCCAAAATCTATTTTTCCTTAGGCAGTCCCCACCGCCATCGAGGTTTTTCTCCTTTCTTGTAAGTGATAATAATGAAAAGGGCAGTCAATATAATAATTGGTAGAGCGAATGTAAGAAAATTGCTTCCTGAGTCAGGATTTCCTGGAATATCTTTTTCTCTGGTGAACACGAGAGTCAAGATGAGTACGATATATACAAGAATAACAGACCATCCTTGCCATTTTGCCGGCGTCCATCCCCAGCCATATAGCTTGGCTTTAAACCAGTAGCCTTGGGGATTATCCTTCAGATATTTTATGTATTCTTTGATCATCTTTACTCAGTTGTCTTGCCATCAAACTCATCGGTTGTGTCAGCTTCAGCATCAGCTTTTGTTTTATGGATTACACCATCTTTGTGATGCGGCGGCATGTAGAGGGTGTAGAGTTTCATCTCACTGTCACCAGTGTTTATAATGTTGTGCTTGGTACCAGCCGGGACGATGATGACACTGCCATCAGCAAGATCGTGGAGAACGTCATTCAAGATTGCTTTCCCCGTACCTTTCTCAACGCGCAAGAACTGATCGACGTCGTGTACCTCTTCGCCAATATCTTCTCCAATAAGAAGCGACATCAAGACCAGCTGGCTGTTTTTGTCGGTATAGAGAACCTTTCTAAAATTAGTGTTCTCGAGGGAGAGTTTTTCTATGTTAGTGACGTAGCCTTTCATTTCTGTATTATACCACGACCCCAAGGCTCAAAACACAAGATAATATATTTAAATAGGGAATAGCGGACAAATAAAAAAGCGACCGTTTCCAGTCGCTTTGTGAATTTTTAGTAGGAGAGATTAAACTAATTGTTCTACTCCAACCGGCAATGTATCCTTTTCGAGCCGATCTCTACGAACGATACAACCACGAACCCAAACAGTCTTTTCAGCTGTTGGATCGTTGCCTTTACCAGGGGGTCTACGCCAGTGTCCTTCGCGAAAATGAGCACGGAGCTCAAATCCTTTGTTAGTGCCAGCGAGATACTCCTTGATGTCTGCGTGCTCTTCGGGAGTGATCTTCTGTGAGGAAGTCACGGCGCAGATGAACATTTCGCCTTTAATAGCGTTAAGATCTTTTGAGGGTGACTTCACCGGCATCCAATCACTCACGTGAGGACTACCCGAAGGCAATGTCCGCATGTAGAGTGCAAAACCAACTACGATACGGGTGACTCTCTCCGCAATGTCGATCGCACCGAATTCGGCAACCGAATCTTCGTGCGTTTTCATTCTGCACCTCATTCCTTCAAGCATCTCACCGATGGTAAGATCTTGATCTTCTGAGACCCAGAGTGGCGCCGTGAACATTGAGCACGAGTTATCAGCGTAGTCGTTTAGTTTCTTTGCGGTCAAATACGCTTTCATCCACTTTTTACGCATAAGGAGATGACGCACCTCTGACAGTTTTTCCTTCGGTAGAAGCGGATACACTTCATCTTTGCGCGCTATCGAGGTGATGACAAACTTTTTCTGCTCGTTTTCCTGAACAAGTGTGACCATAAAGAAATGGTGAACCATTCCAGTCTTGTCAGTAAATCCTTTTTCAAGTTCGATGATGAATGAGGTAAAAGGGAAGCGAAGTTCGCTCCACTTAACATCATCCACCGCCGTTACTGACAACAAGTCAGTCAGTTCTTCCGAGAGTTTGTATAACCGACGAGAGTTACGGCACCAATCGAACAGAAATGCAGGGAAATGAAAGAAACACGTGCTGTGCTTACACCATTTCCTGCTGAATTCTGACGTTGTGCCGAACATGTATTTTTTGTAATCCAGTTGTTTAGCTTCCGACGACAGAATGTGACGCCGTAAGGTGTGTGCGTGTAACAAGGGTCCGTCTACTGGCATGTCGAATATGAACGTATTAGGTTCAGCCTTATGAAGCACGGCTCCAAAGTAGGACATGTCGCAGAGATCTTCCCAGTGACCCAGAATATTTTCCAGGTACTTGTGAGGTTCAATTTTCACTAGTTGTCCTTTTGTTGTTGGTTAATCTGTATCTCTCAAAGCACGTCAATGCTCTCAGAGATACAGTCAACCACGACCTATGTCAAAAAACTTCTATGATGTTATGTAATCATAGAATATTGCAAGTGTCAATAGTGGCTCGCGTAGTAGGAAAACTTTTTAACTATTGATTGGGTTAGAGAGTATCCGTTTCCGAGTTTGGTGTTGGAAGAGATGGGGAAGTTGGTGGGGAAATAAAAAAACCACTTTAAAACTTTCGTAATGAAGTGGCCTTATGAAGAACGGTTTATCGCCCTAAGTCAGCGTAAGTTCAGTATTTTTCCGATATTGATTGCAAAGACCAATACAGGAGCGAATAAAAGTGACATGCTCTTTGGCATGGATCCCCCCATCAGCTCTCGGTATCAGGTCTTCTTTGCTATCATCCACGTAGTGCGGGTGAAGAGGATCATTGTCAATGATCTGGATGAAGAGCTCCGGAATATCCTCTTCTCCGTGATACACCTTCAGTAGAGCCTCTTTGACGTATCTGACGTCTTTTGCTCTACTTGGACATATCACTGTATCAGCAAGTCGCTTCAAACAAGTGACTGACAAATGACTGAGCCCGGCCCCGGCGTCTATGACCAAGAGATCCACCCCTAGTTCTCCCTGAAGGAGATCCCTCAGATGAAGTAATAACGCTACTCCCGAAGACATTCCTTTGTCGGGGTAGAGTTTCTTCCAGTCAATCCCGAGGCAATCTAAAGTTGGTCCAATTTCTAAAAAAGTTTTCGTCGCTGGCATGAAGAAGAGCTCACCTTCGTCAGAACCGGAGAATCGAATAGGCAGAACGTAGTTGTGTATTTCGTTCGAAGCCTGTCCGACATCTTGATAGAAAAACAAATACTCAAGAAGTCCGCGTTTACCACGCACTTTGACAGGTGTTTCGCTGTCACAAAAGAGTCTCGGCAAAATTGGTGCTGAGAGATTACAGTCGAGAATCACTGCTTTTTTACCAGGATAGCAGAGAAATGGAGCAAGTGAACGCACAGCTTCAGATCGCTCTCTGCTTTCGAAGGGCGAGAAAAATACTATAGTTTTCAAAGTTAATCCTTTTTGTTGATATTTTGTCCTAATGCAAGATTACGTCAGATTCAAATCTTGTCAAGATCTCGTTCAACGCGACAACTTTGGAATAGTGGCTTGGATTGCACGTAGTAGATTTTATTTAAAAAATATTTTCCAATTTTAATTGGACAATGATAAAAAATGAGGTATGATTTGCATATGAATTCCGAAGAAAAACAACTCGTGAATATCGCCTATATAGACGCTACCAATCTCGATAAGGCATTGAGGAATCATCTCCATTGGGTTTTAGACTATAAGCGGTTCCGTGTTTGGCTCAAGGAAAAATACAAAGTCGAACGAGCATATATTTTTATCGGCCTTATCCCAAAATACAAAGACTTGTATACTCATCTTCAGGAGTGTGGTTTTGAACTGGAATTTAAAGATGTGATTTATGCAGATGGAAAGCCTAAAGGAAATTGCGATTCTGATTTATTAATGAAGGCGAGTAGCGATTTTTATGCAGGAGACTTAAATAAGGCTGTCATTGTTGCGAGCGATGGCGACTATGCGCCACTAGTAAAAGTTTTGTATAAAGGGGAGAAATTAGAGGTAATTCTTTCTCCGGCGATGTCCGATAAATGCTCGGTTCTTCTTAAAAGGACAGGGACACCAATTGCGTATTTAAATGACCAGCGTTCTATTTTAGAAGTAAAAAAAGACTCTCAAATTCCTCTACCTATAAAATAAAAAAGCCCCCGATGGAGACGGACTCCATAAGGGTCTCTTTCGTGGTGATACGTACATAATATAGCATGCCGTAAGTAAAGTCAAGTTAATAACTCAGTTAAATAATGGCTCAAATTCAATAATGAATGACCATGCGCGACACTTAGATAAAGAGATGTTAGTAGGAAAATAAGAAATTAGTAATTTAAATCACTGAAACACTAGAACCGTCGTAATAACTTCTACAGGGACAAACAAAAAGACCCTTTCGGGTCTTCCTGTCCTGTCGGGCTCCGGGAGCAGGGATCGGTCACTGGTCTCGCTGTGTCCAGCTCGCCTGCGACCCCGCCTCCTTCGTCTCGGTTCGCTACGCTCACATCGAGACTTCAGTCCGGCTTTCTCACCCTTTCCAAGCAAGTAAAAGAAAACACCAGAATAAATCTGATGTTTTCTTTTACTGCTCGACATAGTACGAGATATCGGAACCTTCTGGAAGACAAACAAAGAGCATATTTGGCTGCCGAATATTAAGCAGGGCTTCTTTGGGATTACGCAACCGACCGAGGCTGAGATGGCGGAATATCGCTAGGATTTAACGGCAGATCAAAAAATGCTAAAATAGCCAGATGAAGCTTTCTTTAGATTTAGAACTAGCAAAATCATATACAAGCACTAGCCAGAAAGCTCGAGTACTCACAGAAGGGTGGGTCTTGAATGAAGTTTATTGTCCTAGCTGTGGTGGTCCGGTAGATAACTATGATAACAATAAACCCGTCGCTGATTTTTATTGCAAAAAATGTATTGAGGACTTTGAATTGAAATCAAAGAACGGAAAGATTGGAAAGAAGGTATCTGCCGGTGCATACAGCCAAATGATTAAACGCATCAGTTCACCCGAGAAACCAAACTTTTTCTTTATGGGTTATCTCGACACTCTTAGCGTGAATGACTTCTTTGTTGTCCCAAAACACTTCTTTGTGTCTGAAATAATTGAAGAAAGAAAACCCCTTGCTGAAACTGCTCGAAGGGCTGGATGGATCGGGTCCAATATTCTATTTTCCAAAATACCGAAAGCGGGTCAGATTTTTTATGTTGAAGATGGTAGAGAAATAGCCAAAGAGGATGTTCTCGAGAAATGGCAGAAGACAATATTCCTAAAGAAAGTAAAGAAAGCTGATGCTAAGGGCTGGATTCTAGATATTATGAATTGCATTGACGCTCTGAATAAGAAAGAGTTTACCCTCGCCGATGTGTATGCCTTTGAGAGTGATTTGAAATCAATTCATCCAGAAAACAAGAATATTAAACCAAAGATACGACAGCAACTACAGTTTTTACGAGACAAAGGTTATCTCGAGTTCATTGGTGAAGGTGTCTACAAACTCAGATAGTTGACTTCTTTCCGTATTCGATCAACGATCAGGATATGAATACTGAGACAAAGACATTTCCAAAACACGCCTGCCAGTTTTGTGGTTGCGAGCGTAAGTTGGTAGAAACACTTATTGATGATGAGTTTATTTGGAGTGAAAATGATCAGATGTATCAGCCAAATAAGTTTACTGATATGTTTGAACATACTGGCAATGCACGATGTCCGGAATGTAAAGAACAATGGACTGGGTACTAGAAGGTAAGAAGTGAACTGGAATATACCTTAAAGGTAAACTCCAGTTCATATATTGATATTGCTAGTTATCCACATTTTAAGTTTGTTTACATTGCTTGACTACATGTAAACAAACATATATACTTTGCTTACATTGATAAAAAGATGTAAACAAACATGAAATCTATAGAAATTGGCCAACTCAAAGATCAGAAGGAAGGCTTCAAGGCTTTTATTCCAGGACCCTTTCCACCGAAGGATCAGCTTGAGTTTAGCCCAAAAATTTTAAAAAAGAGCGACGAGGCAACCAGGTTGCTTGGTAAGCTCGATGGTATCACTAAACTTCTACCAGATGTAGATTTCTTTTTGAGCATGTACCTACGAAAAGACGCTACTTCTTCTAGTCAGATCGAAGGAACGATGGCGACGATGATCGATGCAATCGAGGCAGAGGTCCAGCCAAGCGCAAACATCCCTCAAGATGTGGATGATATTTTGCATTACATCAAAGCACTTAACTACGGAATGAAGCGAGTAAAGAACGATGACTTTCCAATGGCACTTCGATTTGTTCGAGAACTTCATAAGCAGTTGATGGACAAGGCTCGCACAACACACTTCTCAGACCCTGGAGAATTTAGGAAGTCTCAAAATTGGATCGGTGGTACAAAGCCTGATAACGCTCGATTCGTTCCTCCGCCAGTGGAAGAGATGCATAAGGCGCTGACAGATCTCGAGAAGTTTATGCACTCAAATGATGATTTCCTGACTCTCATCAAAGCGGCTCTTATTCATGCACAATTCGAAACCATCCACCCATTCCTCGATGGTAATGGTCGAACAGGACGAATGCTCATCACATTCTATCTCTGGAAAGAAGGCTATCTTGAAAAGCCGGTATTGTTCCTGTCTTCATTCTTCAAGAAACACCAAGAAGTTTACTACGAACGACTCTTTGGATATCACTTTGGAAATATCGCTGAATGGGTAGATTTCTTCCTTGATGGCGTTATTGAGATTGCAAACGAGGCTATTGATATTGTCTCAAAAATTACCGCACTTCGAGAAAAGGATGTATTAAAGGTCCAGACACTTGGTAAGCGTGCCTCTGAGAGTGCGACTCTTGTCCTGCCTAAGTTGTATGAACAGCCGATTGTAAATGTGGCGGCGGTCCAGAAATGGACCGGCTTCTCACGAGTTGGTGCACAAGCGGTTATCAATCGATTCATCGAGCTAGGTATTCTCATTCCGAAAGATAAAGCAAACAAATATGGTCAGTCCTACATGTATAAAAAGTATGTGGATATTTTCTCTGATTAAAATATATGAATCCTGTTGCAAACCAAAACCAAAAAGAAACCTACATCAAGTGCAAGAAGTGCGGCACTGAGGTTTTTACTATTACAAACGGTGGCTTAACTCCATGTAAATGCGGAGCTATTTCGGTTGACGGCTCCGCAGATCTCGTAAGAGTTCTTGGTAATCCTGAGGACTACGAAGAAATACAAAAATAGATTATGCCAAAAGATATAAAACAAACTACTTCAAAAGAAATCATAACTCCAAATATTGGCGTATTAAGGGAGTATGAGAAAAAGATTGTAGATCTTACACGGAGAAACCGTCTCTTGAAATATCCGGCAAAAGCCAGAGCCATTTCTTTTAAAATGGATATTTCTGATTTTGAACATCAGTTTGGTGCCATTGAAGAACTGGAAATTAATTTCCCACACAAGGCAATTCTTGATGAAGAATTGGAAACTGAGAATATCGAAAAAAACGTTTTTATACCACCAACAGATGTCCAAGGTAAAAAACTAATATCCATGCTTCAGGCTTTGAGGCTTGATAGTAAAAAGAAATTTGAAGAACATGGATTACACACTTTATATCTTACTATTGGACGTGTCCGATGGAAGGAACCAGGGAATGGCCGAGGTTCGGAAGGTGCATTGGAAGAAAAGGAATACGATTATGATGCCCCACTTCTTCTGGTGCCTGTTTCTATTGAAGAGACAAAATCAACTCCAAAAAAGACGATTGTCAGAACATACTTAGAGGCAAATGATGTTGTTGTAAACCCTGTATTACTTTTACTTTCTGAATTAGAATACGGCATTCGAATTTCAGGTATACCTTCCTTAGAAGGAATTACTGATCTGCCAAAGACATTCGATTCGTTGGTTAAAGTATTAAAGAAATCTTTTGCGGAATCGAAAATAAAAAATGATATCAGTGATGATATCCGTATTGGGCAATACTCATTTTATGGACAGCAAATATACGAAGATCTGAGAGATAACGAGGAAGCAATCTCTAAGCATGAATTCGTAGACGGCCTTATTGGAAAAGGGTCAATAATTCAAGAAGGATTACCTTCAGATTCACACCCTGATGATCTTTTAACTGTAGAAGAGGACTTTAGTGTTCTGGATGCTGATGTGAGCCAAATGCGCGTCATTCAAAAAGCTGTTCAAGGTAATAGTCTTGTTGTTCAGGGTCCGCCTGGCACAGGGAAGAGTCAGACAATTGTTAATCTTGTCTCCAACTTACTTGCACGTGGTAAAAAAGTACTTGTGGTTTGTGAAAAGCAAGTGGCTCTTGAGGTCGTTTTCAAACGCCTTAAAGACAAAGGGCTGGACAAGCTCTGTCTACCCCTCTTTTATCAAAATGCCGATAAGAAAACTTTCGCAAAGTCAGTTATCAATGATCGAGATTTTTTGATTGAATCTTATGGTCATAGTAACTCAAGCGACGATACTGCGTTGGATTTGCGCGAGAATGTCCATATAAAACTATGGAATTACGCTTACTCTTTAGGCACAGTTGTCGAGCCGCTAAAGCGTTCGGTTCAGTGGGTTCATGGAGAATTAGCTAAAGCTCAGGCACTTAACGCTGATCGATCTGTACCATGGGGAGATAGTGATCCTTTAATAATAACTGAGGAGGTATATCGAAGAATCCTGGCTATACTTGAAACTGTTTCTCCAGTCCTTCATAAGATTTCTGATCCAAAATTATCGGCATGGAGCGAGATACAAAAGGAAAACTTTTCTCCAGATTTTGCTAGCAGAGTTCGAGTCGTGCTTGAAGATATTTATTCTGTCATAGTTGAGCTCAAATCACTTAAGCCGGAGTCAATAGGATTAAATACGATTTCCGCTCTTCAAGAACACATGCAAACAGTCGAACTGCTTGCTCAGTTTGATGTATATTCGCTACCACTTTCATTACGTGAAGATGTCAGTATTAGCCATGCTGCGCAGATTTTAAAGCAGACAATCAATTTTATTTCCGCCTATCAAGAACTTTCTAATTCTTTTAACTTCAATTATAAAATACCACATTCATGGAAACAGGATTCGCTCCCAGAACAACCCATCAATGATGTCTGTAAAATTGCGGAAATTCGTACCGCGCTTGATCATAGATCTAAAATTGAAACAGTATTAACCTCACTGGCAACAAGTGTAGAATCTTGCCAAAATCATGAGCTTCTCAATTTTTCTATTACCGAGTTGATTCAACATCAGAATATTTTAATACTTGATCCACTTATCATTAGAATAAAGAATTGGAGCGAAGCATCTTCACTTCATGCCTCTCTTGGTTCACTTACGACACTGCAAGCTATTTACCATAAATTAGAAGAAGCAAATACCGTTTTTGAAAAATGGGCAATCGTTCGTGAAAATTTAGATAAAGATGATATTAAAAAAGTCTTTGCGGAATTCGATAAGAAGTATCACAAATATCTACGTTTTTTCTCAAGTAGCTACAGCCCAACCAAGAAAATTGTGTCAGGATGGTGCAATTTCAATACTCCCAAAAAATATGCAGATATTCAGCAGGTTGTTTCGGCAGTACAAGATAGCCAAAATCTTGAAGAGAAACTAGAAATACTACTTACTCAATTTAATGAGAAACATGTTCTCTCAGGTAGACCTGTAACATCACACGAAGTTCCGATTTTGTTCGGTAGTGTAAAAAATCTTAGTGAATGGATGCGTCATGAAAACAAAAGTGAGCTCGCTGATCACTTAAGGAAAGTTGTTGAGAAAAACAGTAATCCTCGCGCGATGAAGGCTTTTGGCGATTCACTCAAAGATTTAGAATCATTACTTAATGGATCGTGGAGCATCTTTACTAGTCTTTCTGATCTTGATCGTGTTTCGATTGCCTATGTCTCTTCAAGTTTTCGAGAGTTAGCTGATCGGTCAAGTAACATCTTATCGCTTGAAAAGACTGTAGAAGCTTTCTTGGTAGAGAATGAAGCTAATCGCACGCTCGGGGATCTTAAGAAGGACTTAAAAAATATCAATCAACTTAAGACGTGTCTCGATCAAATCGAACCGACTATTTTTGAGATATTCACATCGGATGAAAATCCGGTTTCTCTGATTACTAAACGTGAAGGATTAGAAAAGACTGTGACCGAGCTCGATAACTTGATTGAACATCTTTTAAAATTACCAACTTTTCCAAGCGATATTACTATTAAAGAATCAGTTCGTGTAACAACCGAAGCAAAGATGAATGTCAGCAAGTGGAAGGCAGTGCTGGCAAATTATGAAAAACACTTGTTGACGTTGAATAAATTGTTTGAAAACGATAATAGCCTAATCTTAGTTGAGAAACTCCGACTTGATTCTTTTCAAGAAAAATTATCTGAGATGATACAAGACCAAGAAGGTCTTGCTGCGTGGATGGAGTACAGACGATATTCCCATCAGATGAAAGACCTCGGATATTCATGGTTTCTTGATTCACTTCAAGGTAGTGACATAAAGAATCCTGGAGCTCTTTTTGCCGAATCTCTTTGGAATTCATGGCTTGAAAAGTATTATCGTAATGATTCCGATCTGAGAGATTTTAATGTTAATGAACACACAAAAACTATTGAGGAATTTCAAAAATTAGAGAAACGTGTTTTAGATGTTAATGCGAAACGAATACTACAAAGAATTACCCCTGAGATAAAAAAAGTAAAAGAGCGACGTGGTGAGCTTGAACGCTTCTTGCTTCATCAGAGCCAGCTACAAAAACAGCACAAACCTGTCCGACAAGTTGTAATGAAATGTACTTCACATATCCAACAATATAAGCCTTGTTGGATGATGAGTCCTTTGACACTTAGTTCATACATTCCATATGGAACACTGGATTTTGATACAGTAATTTTTGACGAGGCTTCTCAGATGCGTGTAGAGCATGCACTTGGTGCGATCGCTCGCGGTAAACAGGTTATTATCTTTGGTGATGAACATCAGCTTCCACCAACTTCGTTCTTCGATGTCGCTTCCGATGATGACTCTGAAGAAGCACAGGATCAGGATTACGAAAGCATTCTCCATGCCGCAAGAACCGTTTTACCAGAATCAAGCGACTCTCTTCTCTACCATTATCGTAGTAAGTATGAGGATCTTATTGCATTTTCAAACTGCGAAGTCTACAAAGATCGTCTTATTACCTTCCCTAATCCAGACCATGCAAGTCGTGGAGTCCAATTTGAATACGTCGAGGATGGAATATTTGATGGAGGAATCAAGAAAGAAGATCATGCTGGTACACGACGAAATGATATTGAGGCAAAGCGTGTTGTTGAAATGTGCGTTCAGTCTGCTGCCAATTATCCAGATAAATCAATTGGTGTTATTGCATTCAGTAAATCTCAGGAAGTTGCCATAAGAGATGCACTTATTGATTTTCTAAAGCATCATCCTGAACTTCAAGAAAAATTGAATGAGGATCAGGATGGTAGTGATGCATTCTTTATAAAAAATCTTGAGTCAGTTCAGGGAGACGAGCGTGATGTTATCGTTCTTTCAATTGGTTATGGAAAGGATAAAAATGGTAACTTCTTTAATCGTTTTGGTCCTATAAATGGCACAAATGGCTATAGACGATTAAATGTAGCGATAACGCGCGCTAAAGAAAAGTTGATTTGTGTTTCTTCTTTTAAATCAACAGAGATGAAAGCAGGAGAAACTTCACGTGGTGCAAAAATGCTACAGAAATATTTAGACTATGCTGAGCATGGCGTTAAAACCCTAGATGGAAGCAGACTCGTTGTCGCAGGAGAAGATGTTGAAGCAGATAGCCCTTTTGAACTTGAAGTAAAACGCGCACTCGAAGAACGCGGCTACGAAGTTAAAAAGCAAATTGGCGTATCTGGCTTTAAAATAGATCTAGCGATAATTAACCCTAAAACTGGAACAGATTATATTCTTGGAATTGAATGTGACGGTGCGTCGTATCACTCTTCATACTCAGCACGTGTGAATGACCGTTTGCGAGAGGATATCCTTAGACGACTTGGATGGGACATATATCGTGTTTGGTCTCAACACTGGATTACTCATAAAGAAAAGATCCTTGATGATATCGTTGGTGTCGTAAATAGAAACCAATAATTATTTTTATGAAACTTACAAAAACAGATTTCATATCTTATCGAGAATGTCCCAATAATACCTGGGTAAAGTTACATAAGCCCGAAGAATATTCTCAATTTGAGATATCAGATTTTGAGAAATCTCTTGGTGTAATGGGTAACGAGGTTGAGAAATTAGCCCGAGGAATGTTTCCGTCTGGTCAAATGGTTGAAGGGCGTGGAAGTGAAGCAGAAGACCTAACTAGGCAACTTATCGCTAAGCGAGTTCCTATCATTTTTCAAGCTGTTTTTATAACAGACAAGTATTTGGCCGCAACTGATGTACTGGAGTGGAATGAAGCAGCAGGTGCCTATGATCTTTGTGAGATAAAGATGTCATCAACAAAAGAAGAAGATGACGATGATGACGAAGATGGTAAGCCTAAAAAAGTAAATAAGAAAAAAGAATTGCAATATGAGTACGATATCGCGTTTCAGGCCACTGTTCTTGAAGCATGTGGTGTGCCAGTACACAAAAAATATCTTATTCGACTCAATAAAGAATATATAAAAACTGGAGATTTAGATTTTTCACCGAATCAACTTTTTATTAAAGAAGACAAGACAGAGGCCGTAGAGAAGTTGATGCCAACAGCTAAGTTTGAAATGGAACAAGTATATGGATATTTATCTCAAACAGAAACTCCTAATGGACCGTGTCCCTGCTATTACAGAGGACGTAATTCGCATTGTACGACCTTCACATACATAAATCCCACTGTACCTAAATATAGCGTTCATGATTTAAATAGAATTGGACTTAGTAAGGCTTATCTAAAAGACTTACTCGACGCTGGGATATTGACCGTAGAAAAAGTACCGGAGAATGAAATTCCAAAACCATCAAAGACAAAAGACGGACTGCCAGGCAAACCGAGAAAGCTCAATCAAGTACGAGTACATAAATCCAAGGAGCCCATTGTTGACTTAGATTCAATCAAAGCAGAACTTAATTCTCTAACATTCCCACTTTATTTCTTAGATTACGAAACATATCCTACCGCAATTCCAGTATTCAATGGGTATCGCCCTTATCAGCATATTGTATTTCAGTACTCCCTTGATGTATTAAAAGATAAAGATGCAGAATTAGAACACTTTGAACTTTTATTACTAGACGGAGATCCTGCAGAACGTATTGTCGAGGGCTTACGTTCACACATTGGAGATAGTGGAAGTATTATTTCGTGGTATAAGAAGTTTGAAAATTCTCGCAATAAAGAATTAGCTCGCTTGATACCGCTACAGTTTGAGTTTCTTCATAGTGTAATAAATCGAACATATGATTTGATGGATATCGTTGAAAACCAATTCTATGTTCACCACGGCTTTAAAGGTAGTTCCTCAATCAAAAAAGTACAACCTGTGCTTGCTCCTAATTTTTCATATAAAACCCTGGGTGTGCAAAGTGGTACAGATGCGATTGAAGCATACCGACAGCTTTCAGTCGGAGAATTAACTGGTGAATCTGCAGAAGAGAAGAAGCGTCAAATGCTTGAATATTGCAAAAACGATACGGAGGTTATGTATGTGCTTTGGAAATTTTTTACAAAATTGGTTGAGTAAGTGTTTCGGAGGTTTTAATTGAACAGTTGGGGCCTTATTTTAAGCCTAATTACCCCCTAAAAAGCCCTGTGTACGCTTTTCCAAGCCTATTCAGGGCTTTTTACGTTGTCTCGACCAATACCCACTAATTCGCACGAATTCGGACCTCATACTTATCTGGTCCCAAAGGAGAAAAGTAATGCACGTAATTTTGTATTTTAAAACCATTAGGATTAAAGAATCCTTATTTTAAGCGGTAAAAGTAATGCACCATATTTTGCACTTTTTAGCCATTACGATAAGGACAGTCCTAAGAAAGTAATTCCTACAGTTAGGAATTTTTACAGCCTTAGGATTATCACATCGAAGGGTCCGAAAAGTAATGCACACCCATTTTGCACTTTTTAGACCTCAAGATATAAACATTCCCGTTGCACGGAAAAAGCTGGACCACTTGCAACGGGGGTCTAGCTTTTTCTGTTTTCAGAAAAACTAATTACAAAAGGTCGAACTCCTCATTATGCTTACCAAACACGCACTAGAAGAATACAAAGAGATTCACCACCAGGAAACCGGTAAGGTTCTTCCTGATGATGTTCTTGCTAATGAGGCAATTAATTTGCTCACGCTTTTTAACTTCGTCTACCGACCGATAAAGAAAGCGTGGCTACAAGAATATGGACAACGAACGAGAGATAACTCCGACATGGCGAAACGAAAGACCAAAGTCGCCAGTCAGAATGGCTCTCAACCAAAATCAGAAAAACGCAAACCTACAAAAACAGATTGATCAGATGGATAAGTCAAAGCTTCGAACCAAGCGCAAGCCGAGTAGGTTCTTTGTTGAGAATGAATATGTGCATGGCGGATATGTAGCCGTACTTCCTAATGCATGCTCAAAAATCTATTACGTTCTCTCGGTCCATTGTAATAATGAAACGCAAGTGGCATTTCCGAGTATCACGACCATTCAAATAATGTCAGGTTGCACCAATCGTAATACAACAATGAAAGCCCTCTCCATACTTGAATCCTATGGCATTATCGGAATCCTCAAAACCAAAGGATTCAACATGGTGAACGTGTACGCCTTTCAGGCTATTCGATACTGGAAACCAATCCCAGAATGGAAAGAAAGGATGGAGAAATACAGAAACAAATCGCAGTATCAATTCACCCCACACCGTAGTAACAAAAGAGAAGAATATCGCAGTAACAGGGGTGATACTCTAACTAACCTAATTGATAACTCTCCTAATAATATAACTAGCATCGGAGATGTATTAAGAAAAATGCAGAGGCTACAGGGACCCGATTCAGTTGCTATTCAAGAGCCTTCTTTGCATAGTGTGGACGGTAGAGCTAAACACGAACCTTTACCCGTAATAGCGGGAAATTTACGGGAACATCGTAATAACACCAGTGATACTACGATAGACCAGAATCCCACCGTTAATAAACGGGAAATAACGGCGGATACAGTCGAAGGTCCACCATTTATAAATGGAGAAAAATGGGTAGACGACAGAACCAATAACATGGGACATAACCTGAATGACCAAAACATTAAAAGCGCATATGAACAATAAAATACCTACAATCAAATACTTCCTATACGCACGCAAGTCGAGCGAAGCGGAAGACAGACAGGCGGCATCAATCGATGCCCAGAAAGACGAGCTTCTTAAGATTGCTCAAGAGCAGGGCTTAGCCATTGTTGAGATCCTTGTGGAATCACAGTCAGCTAAGAAGCCAGGAAGACCAGTCTTCAACAAGATGCTCGAGCGAATCTATAAGGGCGAAGCCAATGGAATCATTTGTTGGAAACTGGATCGACTTGCTCGTAACCCCGTAGACGGCGGACAGATAAGCTGGATGCTACAGCAGAGTGCAATCGCACAGATCGTAACGTACGGAAGAACATATTTTCCTACCGACAATGTTCTTATGATGCAGGTAGGACTAGGAATGGCCAATCAATACATTAGAGACCTATCAGTGAATGTAAAAAGAGGACTCGCTAAGAAGGTCCGAGAAGGTTGGCTACCAAGCATGTGTCCTGTCGGCTACATGAGTACGCCAGACAGAGACAAGGGATTCAAGACGATCATGAAAGACCCCGATAGATTTCCTGTAGTAAAAAGATTGTTTGATCTGATGCTCAGCGGCAATTACAGCACCTGCCAAATATGGGACGTAGCTCGTAAGGAGTTGAATCTGAAAACATATCAGCGCAGACACATGGGTGGCAAACATCTTTCCAAAAGCGGCATCTACGCACTTTTGAGCAACCCCTTTTACTACGGCTGGTTTGAGTATCCCTACAAGAGCGGAGAATGGCATAAGGGCGCACACGAGGCCATGATCACCGAGGAAGAATTCAACAAGGTCCAAGCTATCATGGGTCGGACCATGCAACCTCGGCCAAGGCCAGAGAAAAGTTTTGCCTTCACCTCACTCATGAAGTGCGGCACGTGCGGATGTAGCATCACTGCCCAAGCTAAAGTAAAGCGATGTAAGAACGGCAATGTCCACCACTACATTTACTACAACTGCACCAAGAAGAAAGTAGACGTGAAGTGTCCCGAGCAGTGCATCGAACTCAAGAACCTCGAACTTGATATCAAAGGAAAGCTGAGCGAGATCACTATTTCAGAAAAGTTTAAGAACTGGGCAATCAAACATCTCTACGAATTACGAAAGACGGAAGTCGATAGCGACACCCTGGTCCTCAAAGGCAAACATAAAGAGCTTGAGGAAGTCACCAAGAATTTACAATCACTCACACTCAACTTTACTTCACCGGCTAACCAGGAACGAGCGATTATTACCGATGAAGAATACCAGATCCTCAAGGTTGGCATGGTGAAAAAGAAACTGATCCTCGAAGACGAGCTTAATGTACAAAATAAGCAGGTCCTGGAGTGGATTGACCTTACCGAAAGAACCTTTGATTTCGCCTGCTACGCCCACATTTGGTTTGAAAAAGGAGACGATAAAGCCAAAAGAGCGATACTCGCATGTTTAGGCTCGAACCTCACCCTAAAAGGCAAAAAGGTCTTTGTAAATTACCATTCTTTCATTAAAACACTGATAAAAAGTCGTCAGGCGGTTGAAGACGAATTAGAGCGCGCTCGAACCTCCAAAGTATCAAGCAATAAAAGACAAAACCCCACAAATTGTGAGGTTTCGTCACTAGGGCTCCCCGAACATGAGATTATTATAAGTATATTTTCAGACACAGAATATATGCAGGGAATATATAACCAACTACTTTTTATGAAAGCGATGAGGAGGGAAGACACCTTAATAAATAGACCCTAACCAACTTGCCTTATCCAATCTCTGATGTACATACCCACTCGCTCAATATCTGTTGGTGCTAATTCACCACTATGCATAATGATATTTCTAGATTTCTCTAAGGTTTCAATTATCTGCTTTGCCCACTCTATTTTACCGACATGAACTTCGAAAAACTTCCAGTTTTCACTCTTAGCCATGATAGAAATGAGATCTCCGAATTCAGTATAGTAAATCATTGAATTACCTCTAGCAGTAAGCCACCTTACATCTTTTTCAGACTTTTTTCTATTTTCTGCATTAGTTCTAATCTCTTTTTTTACACATAAATCCCACCAGTTTTCTCCTTTTTCTTCAAGAAGCTTTTTGGCAATAAACTCTCTGACTGAATTTTCAAAGGAACAGATAGCGGTGTACACAACAGCCATTCGTCTTGATTTTACAACAAATTCCTCATCCATAAGGGAAAGTCCTAGACGTTTAGAGGTTTCTGATTCCCATACAGCTGAAAAATCATCTTTTGATTTTCTACCAGCTTTATCTAGGGCTTCCTCTGTTAAAAGTCCCTTAAAAGCAAAAGAGTATAATTTACCAGAGTCCATATTAGAATAGATGTCTTTTAAGACTTTTAAATAAAGCGTCATACACAGAAGCGTCTCTTGACTCTGGCAAATGAATTTGAATATTGTAATGTAGTTCTGTTCTACGTAATTTTCCACCAACCCCCTCCTCGTCTATATCTTCTTGAGGCGGAATTATAGTATCTTTTACTGATTCATTTTTTTGACTGTTACCTTTTTCTTTATTGCTAACAACTTTTTTTGTTGCAGTACTCCATTCAGCATAATTAGTAAGGGCTATAAAAGTATTGGCCATTAAATGTAAAACTTTATCTGAGATTTTACCTTGAGTTAGTGTTCTGAGCTTGTTCTTTACTTCTTGTTGCGAAAGCTCGTACGCCTTTGTATTAACAGCAAATAAATCCCCGTATGCCACAGTAATCGCACTCGCTAGTACTTGTTTAGATTGTGATTGATCTAAAAAGTTGAAATATGTTTCTGTTGGTACAGCATTCGCATCTAAAAAACCCAGCCCTTTGAGTAATCCTATATACAAACGGTCATTTGTGCTTTTAAACTCAAGACTTTCTAGAAATTTTTGCGTAAACGTTTCTGGTGCTTTTGCTGTAATAAGGCTGTTCAAAAATGACTCAAGATTTTTTGTTGTGATTAGGTATGATGGTGTTAATGCCATAAAAATATATGTTATTTGTATGTTGGAAATATACCATGTACAAATAGAAAAACAACACGGTAAAATTGAGTCAATTTAAAGCTTTTTTTGCTTCTTGTCTTTGAAGATAAATGGTATAATACAGGGTAGGCACCGATTTCTCCCTAAATTCCGTCTCTGATAAAAATCAAATAGATTTATTATCAAGAACAGCTAACCTAAAACTAAACAAATATATGAATAAAATTGTATTTTATCGAAGTTCAATAACAGGAAGGAGAGTCAAGAAAGCCTACGCCGACAAACATCCTCGTACCACCGAACGCGAAGTGTATAAGGTAAAAAGCAAAGCATAAATGACATCATTGTCAGAGACGGAATTTAGCGAGAAATAGCTACAAGTATACTTTTCCCAAACTCATAAGAAAGAAGCTTGTACTGAGTGGTTTCTACGCGTTAAGCGCGGTATTAGAAGTCATATGGACTTTGTTTTTACGTCGTTCAAGTATCTGTCGAGCCAATTCCATTTCTTCTTCATTTGGTAAGCTTTGGTTTTCCTCTGATAACGTAACATCGGAAACTTGCTTAGGACGACCCTCAAGCATTTGCCACATAAGCTCACGGTTGTTTTTGACGAAATACTGAACAACCTCCTTGACGTCTTGTGGATTATCTTCAAGGTGTTTTCGTATCTCATCTCTTAACGATAAAACACCCTTAGGACGACCGTTAGGATTGCCCGAGAAACCTTGTTTGAATGTTCCGTCTGAATTCCTGTTATCTCCTGTAATATCAGGTGTGGTCATATACCACTATATTAAATACGCTTGAGGGAAAAATAAACCTTTAGAGGTAAATAACAACTATTGTTTGTGTTTAAAGTGTATTTACCGTAATCACATTACCTTGAACTGTTCCTTTAACGTCCACACTTTGTCCTCTTGAATCAAGAATCTTAGCTTTTGAAATAGAAGCGGAGATTGTTTGAGAAGAACCTACGACACCAAGCCCTGAGACATTTAACTTAACGGTAAAGACGTTGTATGGATATGGAGAGTCTTTTAAGAATTGATACGGGCTTTGAATGTTAGAAAAAACCACACTTCCATTACTTACTACACCTGTTGCAATTGGAGTATTTTGATAATCGCCGCTATATAGACTAGCTGTATTTGTCATTCCAGAGCCAAAACTATTAATATCTATTGTTATAGAATCAATACGTTGATTTTGTTGTGATGAATGTATATCAAATTTGAGAACGGGTAAATTAGGATACTGACCTCTAGTTGTGGTAACTGTAGAAGTGAGTGGACTATTGTCATCAAGCAAAATCGTAGCAGAATCGGGTGTTAGAAATAGGGTAGTAGATGTTGACTCAATCTGTTGAGTTACTTGCTGTGTATTTACAGATGGATTTCGTTTTGTTGCCAGGCTTCCTTGGCAGATAGCATAGTTTTTCTGAACAGAAGCTAATTCACTTTCAACCTCTACGAGCTTTGCTGTTAGTACGCTATTTTGATTGGTAAGTAAATCAATTTGGGCTTTCGATGAAGATTCAGTAGTAGATGATGGCTGTTGATCTGTAGATACTTCACTTTTATCGACATTAAGTGTCTGCTGGGTCGATGTGTTGTGTTCAAACCACGTTGATGGGTTCCACCAAGAGGCGAGGGCGATTGAAGGTGTGAAAGCTAGAATACTGGTGATTAAAAGATATTTTTTCATGTTATTTTTTGTTACTGATAATGAATTCTTCTGTGCATTCATTCCATCTATCAATAAATTTATTTCCTAGCATTTCTTGAAATTTCTTTTCTATTTTTATTCTTTCAATGTGACTTTCATTGATATTTTTAATTACATCATCTACAGTCTGATTCTTAAAAAGAGGACCATTCGGATCTTCTTTTATTAAATTTAGTCCAAGACCAAGATATGATATCCTTGAGGTATAATTATTCCAGTCATTTGCCAATTCGAATCTAGTTCCTTCATCTCTGTATTTTTCCTTAAGATTTAGATAGTCTTGTTTTGTCTTCTGTAAGACAAACTCAAGCTCTTTCTTACAATTCTTAAATTTAAAAACATCTGATTTCTGCTGTCTTTCCATTCTTGATATGACTTCTGCTTCGAGACTCTCAATCTTTTTTGAAGGTTTTGAGGCTTCCATTCTTTCTCTATTTTTTTCATCCTCAATCTTTTTCTCTTTAAAATGGTCAAATACAAACCAAGCGACTATGATGATTATTGGAAAAGATATGTACATGTTTGTTTTTATTAAATTTAAACCTCGGTTATCCTTATCTTTTATATTAAATACTGCTTACTTTCCAATCAACCAGAATTAGTGGTCAAAAGTTTATTTTGTTCACTAAAAACCTCCTTACCTAATTGCCATAAATACTTATCAATTTCTCTTGGATTAAATTTTTCTAACCCAAAAAATTTTCTGAAATCCTCTAAGACTCTCTTAAATGTTGCATAGTCTTTTAGTTCTTTCCTAGAAAATTGACTGAATGAAGAATATTCTTCTGTAGTCTTGAAATACCATAATATTTTTTCGATATAAGAATCGTAAATTGGATAATCTGATGGTTTGTAATGGCTACAGTATTTTGTCGTAAATGAATAGAAGTCTCTCTTTTTTGACTTGCCGATATCAACAAGGGCAAACTCATTTAAATTAAAACTATCTTTCTCAAACTTCGTATCAAAATTATATTCAGAAATATGCTTCGATACCTGTAAAAACCATCGGCCGACATTTACGCTGAAAATAACATCTAACGTACAAACCTTCACTATAATTTCTTCAATATTTTTATTTTTTGGAAATTTTTTAAACAGATTTTCTAAACTCTTTGCAGGCAAAGAAAGAGACTCATTTTTTCTCCAAAGTTGAATATATCTTTCGACTTCTTCAACTGATGGTTTGTTAGGTTTTTTAAAAAGTTTTGTTGGCATGTTCTTAAAAAATGCACGCAAAAAGCCCACCACATGGGTTCCGACTTGCGTCGGACATACCAGTTTCCCGGTATGGCTGATTAGAGCAAACCCCATATGATGGGTTCTTTGGCTCTAATCAGACTTTTCGCCATGCCACCGACTGCTCGAGGGGTTAGGCTACTTCTAACATATTCAGTTGTAGAGTAATCGTAGCATAAAACCGAGTAGTTGCAATCAGTGGTTCTTGAGAGTAAGCTCAGGACAAGGTTAATTTCGTGAAATTGTATATCTCTATACGGAGCATGGTTTATTTATGTTAGAGACTAATCCTAAGCGAAAGAGCCGCCTAATAAAGGTATGAAAAAGACGTTAAATAAATCTATTTCGAATCCGTGGCATGACACGGAGAAAAAAGATAATAAAATCGAAGCCAAGACTTTGATTGCCTATGTGCGTGAGACGTACAAAAAGCCAAAGCTTGCTCTTTCTGTGCTGGATTCGATTTTAATCAACAACACAGGAGATTTTCAAAAGGAACACTGGGATATAACAAAATTTATTGCGGCTAGAACTTCATACGTCTCTATTGAGGAAGATTATGATATCGATTATGAAGAGGGAGATTGGGGTACTCCAGTAATGGCAGGTGGTCAGGCACGACCGATAAGAGTTGATATTTCGGATAGAGAAAATCTGATATTGCTCGGCCGGGAGCTTGACCGTATTCTGAATAGGACTGTGAGTAAGAAAATATCCAACTTTGTTTCTCAAGCGGATAAGCCAAAATGGAAATGCCAAAAGTGTGGCAGATTTTTAGGAAAAGAACTTTCGTCTGTTGATGAGGTTAAACAACTATTAAGGGATTTCAGTATAGGAAAATATCACAAATGTCGTTCGTGTTCGACAAACAATTACTTCGCTTTCAACTCCGACGGTATCGTCTTCCACAGCAAATCGCTTGACTAATATGGTATTTCGTGTATAGTAGCACCAGCTCATTAACGTCTGAAATATCTGAAGGCACGGGATGTGTCCGGAGGGAATTGTATCTGTTTTACAGGTAACTCACAGAGGTGGGCTGTAGAAGCCAGGACAATAAATAGCAGTCTTAACGACTGGTGTTTATTGTTTTGGCTTTTTTCGTTGAAAAAACGAATCATCAAAAAAATAAACTGCGGACTTTTTGAGCTTTAATGGCTTAAAAGATACCCCATGAAAGAAGAAGAAAACGAAGTCGTCAAAGATGCGGCTCGGCAGTTTGCATCTTTGATAGTACAGCTCATTGAAGAAATTCATCCCAACGAAAAAGAAAAAGGTCAGACGACAAAAACAAAACACGCCTATGACCCAAGAATACATTGATGAGTCGGAGAGACCTCAAGGGCCAAAGTCATTGGGTGACATACTCAAAACTCGCTCCAAAGATATACATCAACAACCATGGTCTCGCCCACAACCTAGTATGGAAACAATAGGTGAGCGTAAGGAAGCACCAAGACCGGATACGCCCACTGCGTCAGGCAAGGTCAGTCCATCGTTTGAAAAGTATACCCAGGTCTATTTCGATGTAATCGCCAAATATGATTTAGCTCCGACCACCGCTCTGCTTCTCTTCACGGTACGGTCTCTATCAAGAAACAAGGACGGGTATTGCTATATGTCCAAGAAAAAGCTGTCTAGTCTATTGAATATATCTGAAGACACCTTGTTTACCCACATCAACATTCTCGAAAAGAAAGTTTTATTGGACTCAATACCGCCGAAATATAGGTCTGACACGTCGAAATTGAAGTTAAAGCCGCATATTGCTGAATTCATCAAACAGATCAGTAACAGTATTACCACTAAATACCGTTACGGTAAAAGCAGGTTGTAGTACCCAAGACTTCCGTGTTAGACCACCCTGAATATCTTAGACAATAATGAATTAATAAAGAAATAATAATTATATTCATATCTTTCTGATACGGGTTCAAATACGATAAAAAATACCCATTAAAGGTATGAATTCATTGAAATATCTTACGGCTTTGTTGAGCCATAAAAGTGGATAACTACGGTTGAAATAAAGTTGTTATGTTTATATTATTTAATGAAACGAATATATGGACATGTCAAACTCTCCTAGAAAATCAATCCATAAAATCAACGAAATTCGAGCCTCGCTCAAAGCGGGTCACATTTCATTCGATGAAGCTAAAGCGTTAGCATATCCACTCATTAAAGAAATGGAACATTCGGCAGAAAAAATCGCAAAAGATTTCAACCGACCTGCCCCCAAGTTCAATTTCACTGCCTTAATGAGATGAGTAAATTGACCAAAAAATTCGAAGTATCACTATCAGAAACAAAATATGGGTATGCCATTGTTGAAGCTAAAAGTCGACACGAAGCTATCCGATTAGCATTACAAAATTATCATCAAGGTGATGTAACCATGGGTGACAATCCTGAAATCGAAACGAAATCTGTAAAAGAAGTTGCCCTCATTGGTTTCAAACCTTATTAAAATAAAAATATGAAAAACCAAAACAATAAGTTAACAGAAAATCACAAAATAGCAGTAGGGTATTGCCGAGTATCAACTGACGAGCAAGCAGATAACGGGCTTTCAATCGAAGTACAAGAACAAGTCTGCCGAAAAGTCATGATCGACGACGGCTGTAAAATCCTCAATATACTCAAAGACGAGGGAAAAAGTGGTGGTAGTATGGAGCGCAAAGGAATAAGAGAAATTATGAGGTTAGTAGCAGCACAGGAGATACAGGCAGTCTATACCATTCACAGCGACAGAATCGCTCGCAACACACTAGAGTATCTACAGTTTCGACAACTCCTTAGAGAAAATAATGTCGTACTAAAATGTCTTTACCAGCCTATGAGCGACGATTCTGCCGCCTCGAGAACAATGGATACAGTCTTGGCAAGCTTCAATGAAATGCAAAGGCTCGTTACCTCTGAAAAAGTAAAATCAACCTTATATGCAAAGGCTAGAGCGGGTTACTTTCCTGCCACACCACCTCCTGGATATGTGAATGTTGATAATCCGAACAAAGATACCGAACGTATCGCTCGAAAGATTGTCGTACCTGATCCAAAAACAGCACCTCTTATCAAAGAAATTTTTCGACAATATGCAACAGGAAATTTCAACGTCTACGACCTCTGCGATATTATGTACGAAAAAGGGCTACGAAGTCAGCGTGGAGGTAGAATGTCGCCGAGCAGAGTATTCGATCTCCTAGTCAATCGCTTCTATCTTGGAGAGGTTCACTGGGGTCCAGTAGAGAATAAAGCCGGTAAACACGCACCCTTGATTGATGAGTATATTTTCAAGCAAGTTCAGCAGGTACTCAACTCTCATAATAAGCACGCATGTCGGCGGCGTAAATATCAATGGCTTTTAAACGGTTTTCTTTACTGCTACAAGCATGAGTGCAGATATACCGCAGAGTGGCATCTCATCAAAAACAAAAAGATTGCCTACTATCACTGCTCCAATAAAAATGGGTGCGGTAAATATTCTGAGCAGGTTAAATTAGAGGAAAAAATTGTAGGAAAATTCAAAGAACTCGAATTTAGTCAAGAATTCATCAAAATGGTCATCGACGGAGCTAAAAAGATATTCTACGAAAAACGAAAGGAGTATGACCAAAAGCGTCAGGCTCTCATCAATCAACGAACAGCGTATGACGCTCGTCGGAAAGCAATAGAGGATAAACTTTTTGACAGAGTTATTACTGACGATGTTTTTACTGAACGCCGAAAAGAAATCCTTACTGAACTGAATAGCGTCGAAAGTCAATTATTAGATTTGGAGAAAAGTAGAGAAGTTCGTGTAGATGAAGCTCAAGAAATTTTGCTTTTTTCGACAGATATTCACAAGGCATACCAAAAAGCATCGCCAACCCTTAAACGCCACTACTTAGGCTTCTTTTGGCAAAAATTTGAAGTGGAAGACGGAGTTATAATAAAATCACATCCGACCCTACTTTTTGCCGAACTTTTGAAGCTAAAACATGCAATTCTAAAAACCTCAGAAATCGAAAAACCTAAAGGAGCTAACATATCTAACAAAGTTATATTATCTCTGACTGGGCTCCGGGAGCAGGGATCGAACCTGCGACCAATCGCTTACATCTGTCCTTCTATTACTAAAAGGGATGGACTATATCATTCCCATAATCCACCAAATGGTGAATGTTAGGGACAAGGGGCTTCGTAGGCAAAAAATTGCCAACTACTCTTTTAAAAAGATAGTCTCTACACCTTCTCGCTATTTGCGAGCTTGGCTCGGGATTGCCCTTGGATTTTAACCAAGGGTTTCCCCGATATCTCCTTGTTATTCGACCAGACTTTCATCTGGAAGCTGCAAGTTTGTTTACAGGCGACTGCTCTACCGCTGAGCTATCCCGGAATATTCATTTTTAAAAAGAACACATCTGCATACTAAACACTCCCTACGCAGACAGGGGATATCATACCAAAGAAACATAAAAAATCAAACCGACCGCTTAAATGGTTCAGAAAAACATTACCTCATGATTCTTTTTAACAGTCAATGTGCCGCGATAGGTAAACTCTGGTGTATAATAGAGACATGAATATACAAATAAAGACAACGGGAGGACTTACCCTGACTCCGGCTATTACCGAATACGTCGACAAAAGAATAGCAGGTTTTGAAAAGTTTCTCGCGGGAGATTCTACTGCCCAGACAACAATCGAACTTAGTAAGCTTACCAATCACCACAAACACGGAGATATTTTTTCAGCAGAAGTCCATCTTGTAGCAAAAGACCGCGACCTTTTTGCAAGTTCAGAACAAATTGACCTTTACGCGGCCATAGACGGCGTTCGCGATGAAATACTCCGTGAACTCTCAAGCGCAAAGGAAAAAAGACTTTCCATGCTCCGAAGAGGCGGTGCGAGGGTTAAAAATATAGTTAAAGGCATTTGGAAATAACATTATTATAAGTAAAAAAACACCATGCACATCAACGGATCTTTGAAATTGAAACAATCAGTAAATTCAGTACTTTGCATCGCACTTCTTTGTGTCATCACGTTTTGGGTTGCTCTCTTCTATTTTACTCACAGAGCATTTGTCCTTGCTGACACCGTAAACCAAAGCCGCCAAGCGGACATATCTAAAAATTTGTAAATGGCATCTCGGCTTTTCCTTCGGGAATTATTTTCTCAATTGTGAGGCGATCGTTCTTCCAAACAGCTTTTGTGATTTTCACGCGGATTTTTTTGCCATTTTTTTCGACAAAATAATACACGGTCGGCCATGCGTGATATGCTTGAATTTTCCTAAAAAGGGAATGCTGCTCGGCAGATGGTGCACTCGGATCAAGATGAACTTCTCCATCTTCTTTTTTGATTTTTTTCGTGTATGTAGCAGCGCTGTGATCCTGCTCTTTTTCTGAAATGCTTCCAGCAACCCACTGTGGGAGAATCTCGGCTAAAAGCCTGCCACCTTCACACGCCATCATTTCCTCAAATTCTTCGTATACTGGCCATTCAGTGACTACAATCTGTTTTTGGGCCACAATAGGGCCGTGGTCCATTTGTGCGTCGATACGCATGATGCTTACACCTGTATTTTTTTCATCGTCAAGCATTGCAGACTGGAGAGGTGATGCTCCGCGATATTTTGGTAAAAGTGACGGGTGAATATTGAGCGTTTTATGTGTGGGTAAATCGATGACGCTTTGCGGCAATATTTTCCCGTATGCTGCGATCACAAAGACGGCGGATGATTTTACTCGTGCATCTTCTACTGCACTTTGATACGTTTCGAAAAAAGGAATCTTGTTTTCAATTGCCCATGTTTTAACTGGATTTGGACTGAGCACAAGTTTGCGACCCTTTGGCTTGTCTGGAGTAGTGACAATAGCGCACGGAAACATGCCCGCTTTTTTCATTTCATCAAGAACAAATACTGAAAAATCGGCGCTTCCAAAAAATGTGTAGGGTATTATGTTCATATGCTTGTTTCGTTTTTTTACATATTATCTCTGCGGATGATCAGGTAGTATTTCCTGGATATCATATGCTTTGTCTGTAAAAAGGACGCCGTTCAAATGGTCTGTTTCATGCTGAAATATCTCGGCAAGAAGGCCGCTCGCTCCACGCTCGATTTTTTCTCCTCGTTCGTTGTACGCTCGAATAGTAGCCTTCGTTGAGCGTTTGATTTTTCCATAAAGATATCGTACTGAGAGACACCCCTCTTCCATCTCAGATTTTTCACGGGAGAGCTTCGTGATGACAGGATTTATGAAAACCATATCCTCACTTTTTTTCTTTTGAAGATCCTCTTTATTGTATCGCATTTTTTCAAGAGCGGAGTCGAGAACAACACCAGATACGACAAATATCTGAAGTGGTACAGCGATCTGTGGAGCGGCAATAGCGACACCATCGTCTTGCGATGCAAGCGCAGTCTTCATGTCGTCAATTATTTTCACGATTTTTGGAGATGTAATATCTTTAACGTGAACAGGTTGAGCCAATTCACGAAGAACAGGATCGCCGTCTTGGACGATCTTAACGTGGGAAATTTCGGTTTTTTTTGATTTCTTAATCATGGACATTACTACACAGAGTACTAGAGGAGGCTGTCAGGGTCAATATTTACTGATACAAATGGCGGCAGGCTCCTCAGTTTCTCGACTACATCAGTGACCGGCCAGTTGCCGCGGGGAAGACGCATAAGGCCATGAAGGACGTAGTTGCCGCGGACAGTGTGGGTAAATGCCGGGAAAATATCGACAGAATGCGGCTCAAGCATTTTCTTTATGACCGACATTTCTTCGACGATCTCGTCCTTTTTGCCTTCGAGAGTTATTTTGACAAGTGTGGCAAAAGGAGGGTAGCTCCACATTCTGCGATCATCAATGACTGTTCGATAGCAGTCGCTTAAGTTTCCTTTGAGAGCGAAATCAAAAATCTTCTCGTCGGCTTTGCGTGTTTGAACAATGAACTTTTTCTCAGCGTACGAACGAAGTTTGAGTAGTGTGTACATTATCTTTTCATGAATCCTGAAATCGGGAATGGAAAAAAGAGAATCGAGAGAGACAACCGCGGCATTGTCGACAGACCCATCGAGATACGTAAGCATCATTTCCGTACCGAGTAAAATACTTCCAGGTTGTTTTTTAAATTGGTCAACTGCAGCATGGATTTGCTTTTCGGTCTTGGTCGTATCCGAATCAATCTGAAAAACTTTTTGGCCGGGAAATTTATCTCTAATCTTGTCTGCAACAAGGTCAATGCCGATACCTACCGTGCCAAGCTTCCAGCTTCCACATATTTTGCAATACTCTTCACTACTACGTCGTGCGCCACAACGATGACACATGAAAAAATGCTTGACGTCATCGTGTTCGGTGTCATTTCCAACCTTTGAGCCTGAACGGTGAAGTACGACCGGCGAGCTGCATTCATTACACGTGACGATAGTTTGACAGTCAGCACAAACGACCGATGGAGCAATACCACGGCGAGCTGCCAACACAATCATATGCTCGTTGTTTTCTTTGTTATGACGAATGAGGGCTTCTGTTTCTTCAGCAAGAATTTTAAATTGATTATTCGAGCTCTTATATTGCCGCATGTCGACAAGTGTATCGGAAGCGGTCGAGAGGGAACGAAACTGAAATGGAGCGGATTGGATAACATCACCCTCCGCTTCGCGCCAAAGAGTCTCGGCAGTGAGAAGCATGTCGCCATAGACCAGGCCGATACCTTTCTTTTTTGCAAACGTTTCGCCAAGGCGACGGATGTCGATAAATGGTCGGCGGTTACTTTTATAATTTCTACTATTTTCGCGTTCAACAATAAGCGTGCCGACGTCTTCTCGTGGAATGCAAAGATACCCGCCTGTAGCGATGATCACTATTGGATGCTTTTGTGTTACAGCTGCATTCCATGTGTCGATGATCTTTTTCTGTGGCAGGGCATTGTGTAAAAGGAAAATATAGCCCTCAATGCCTTTTTCAAGGAGTCTGTATGCACGAGATGCATCCTCAGCGGTAGGTAAACAAATGAAAACAGAAAGTTTTTTGGCAAATTCTTGTCGGACGACAGCACGATAACTTCCGTAGCGTTCACCGTCATCACCTTGAATCGCGTGTACTTCAGAAACTTTTGTCTTTATCGTCGATGGTGCGGAAACGTGTGTAGCGCCTTCAAGACTTGATGCTTTTTTAAGAATTGTTTCGGGAACAAGAGCGGCAAGGACACTTCCAGCAGTCGAAGCATAATAATCAGCGAGCGTATGCACAGTCTCCATAAATTCTTTTGAGAAAAATTGACCGACGGGCTTTGATTCTTTTTTATCGCTCCCGATTTTTTTGAGCGCAAATGTAGCTTGCTTAATGTCTGCTTTTACTTCGTTTGCAGGGCGGACTGAAGAGACAACACCGCGAACCGTCCTGCTTCGGAGTGGCACATCAACAAGAGCGCCAAGAGGAAGCTCTGCACGGCTAAAATACGAGAGTGTGTCGGCTCCAATTGCCCGGGCTATAGGAATGACTTCTACGATATACATTATATATAGAATATATCAGTCAAGAGCTATTTGTGCAAAAGGTTTGCTATACTATGAAAAATACGGCTTAATGCCAAAAATTATGAACAATTCAACAAACGACAAATTCATCATCAAGGGACTTGCGGGCAAACGCACACTTTCCGGAACAATTAAAATTAGTGGCGCAAAAAATGCCGTACTAAAAGCGATGGCCGCGACGGTTCTTTTTGAAAACCCTCTTCAAATTGAAAATGTTCCCGACACCGAAGATACCGACAAAATGCTCACACTTATGAATGAGCTTGGTATCGTAAGCGAAATAGCTCCCGGAAAACTCCACCTAGATGCAACAAAAAAATTGTTGACAGACCTCGGCCACGATATCTCAAAAAGTATGCGTGCCTCAGTTGTTATCACTGGGTCACTTCTTGCACGCTTCGGCAAAGTTTCCTTTCCGGCACCGGGTGGTTGTGTCATCGGCTCGCGCCCAATAGACCTTTTTATAGAAGGGTATAAGAAAATGGGAGCGACCGTGGCGATTAAAAAACATACGAACGGTGACGACCGGTACGAAATAACCGCACCAAAACACAAAAAAAAATCGTATCTCCGCGGAACTGAAATTATTTTCCCGATACAAACAGTTGGTGGTACTGAAACACTTATGATGGCAGCGGTACTCGCGGAAGGGAAAACTGTGCTCAAAAACTGTGCAATGGAGCCTGAAATTGTCAGTCTTATCGAATACTTAAATACATGCGGCGCTCGTATTGAAGGGGCTGGTACGCCGACGCTTGTCATCCACGGAACCGCTGGAAAACTTCTGAAAACAAACCCAAAGAAACCATATGTCACAATTCCCGATAGAATCGAAACTGCAAGCTTCCTTTTTTTGGCAGCTGCATGTGGAAAAGACATCACTATTACAGACTGTGATCCGTCTCATCTTGAAGTTGTCATTGATATGCTCGTAAATTCGGGAGTTCAAATTGAGACAAAATCAAACGAGCTTCGTGTCACCGCACCGACATCACACAAGCCTCTGACTTCATTTAATATCCGCACTCATGAATATCCCGGCTTCCCGACAGATATTCAGGCTCCCGCTGTCGTCTATCTTACTCAAACAGAAGGTGAGAGTAGGGTGTTCGAGACGATCTACGAAGGACGATTTAAATACGTCGACGAACTTATCCAAATGGGTGCCGGTATTACTGCGATGAACCCTCGAGAAATTTTAATCAAAGGGGGAACTCCGCTCAAAGCACTCGACAATGGCGAAGAACTTGTTTCGTATGATATTCGCGCTGGCTTTGCAGTTATTTTAGCCGCACTCATCGCAAAGGGAACTTCCGTCATCGACAATACCTATTTTATCGACCGTGGATATGAAGCAATCGAGAAACGCCTAAAGGCAATCGGGGTAGATATCACACGAACCACTTTGGAATAAAAGTGCTATAATGCCCACATTATAAGGTAATTACACATCAATGAACCCACAAAGCGCCCTCGAACGACAGTTTCCCCTTAGTCAGAAAAAATTCTTTAAGAAAATGTTCTCGTATTGCGTAAGTTCCGGAGTTTTCTCGATATTTGCCGGCATAATTGTGAGTGTTATCTATTTTGCTATTACAAATAACAATTACGGAAATACCGCAAACGTACCAAATATACCAGTCATGATCGGTTTGTTTCTCACGGTTGCTGTCGTCTGTTTTTTTGTATTTACCATTCCGTATGGATTTTATGTAAAAGCATACATTCGTCGCTACTACTATTCTGGTGAAGACAAATACATCACGATCAAGAAGGGGGTTTTCGCTCCAGCGGAGATACATGTTCAATATCAGAAAATCCAGGATGTCTATGTTGACCAAGATGTTCTCGACAGAATACTCGGTCTTTACGATGTACACATAGCGAGTGCGACTGCCGCATCTGCTATCGAAGCACATATTGACGGGGTAGAGAAAACTGCCGCTGAAGGACTCAAGGCTTTTTTCCTCAACAAACTCACAAACGGGAATCAGACTACAAATGGTGGCCAAGATACTCAACAAAATCCAACAACACCGGTAGCCGTAGCTGCAACTGCAGCTCCCCAATTAAACATCTCCGAAGAAATCTCAAGCGAAAAATATCCACTATCTCTTGTATGGATAAAACTTTCGATGCTCGGCAGGCTTTTGGGCGGATTTACTTTTTCTGCTTTTATTTTTTTCTATATCTTTGTAAAGGCAATTGGAGGAAAAAATGCCAGCGTCAATACAATTGATTGGTCTTGGTTTATTTTTGGTTGGATTGGTGTGGCTCTCGTCATCGGTATTGCACACGTCATCACTTTTCTCCTCTGGAAGAGAAATTACCAATTTAAATTCGGCCCGGATAATATTTATTTTAAAGAAGGTGTCATCAGCTTGTCTGAAAAACACATGCCATACTCTTCGATACAAGATGTGACCGTCGTGCAGGGTGTATTTGAACGTTTTTTTGGTCTCGCAAAAGTTCGCATTGAGAATGCCGCCACACAAACAATTCAAACTAAAAATGGCCGGATGGCAGTATTTACAGGTGTTATCTTGCAGGGACTTACACTCACCGACGCAAATAAAATCACCGATATTTTGAAAAAGAATGTTCTCGGTAAAAATACGGCGCAGTACGGACTTTAAAAGCAAGGATATACGATTCACACTAAGTCAAGTATGCAAAACGCCTAAAATAGCCCATAATCAAAACGATTTTAGGAGCTGTCAAAAAATATGTCTTTTTTCTCACCAAAACTAGGTATTGACCTTGGGACGGCGAATACGCTGGTTTTTGTGCCGGGTAAAGGGATTGTGCTCAATGAACCCTCTGTCGTTGCAGTCTCCGAACAAGACCGAAAAGTGCTCGCTGTGGGGAATGAAGCAAAAGCCATGATCGGCCGAACTCCCGATTCGATCATTGCATACCGACCAATGAAAGACGGCGTCATCGCCGACTATCGCGTCACCGAAGCAATGCTCCGCTATTTTATAAATAAAGCGCTTGGACGATGGAATTTTCTTCGACCAGAAGTCATGGTCTCCGTGCCTGCCGGCATCACCTCGACAGAGCGCCGAGCGGTTATCGAAGCGGCGATTAAAGCTGGGGCAAAAAATGCATATGTCGTGAAAGAGCCAATCCTCGCAGCTATTGGTGCTGGTATTCCAATTCAAGAAGCGCTGGGGCATATGGTGGTAGATATCGGCGGAGGAACAACAGATGTCGCCGTCATCTCTCTCGGAGGCATTGTTGCATCGACTTCAGTAAAATGCGCTGGGAATAAAATCGATGCATCTATCACCGACTATATTAAAAAGACATTCAACCTCGCTATCGGAGACAAGACCGCAGAGGACATAAAAATAAACATTGGCTCAGCTATCCCGCTCGAAGAAGAGCTCTCGATGATAGTGAAGGGTCGTGATTTTATCACAGGCCTTCCTCGTTCAACTGAAATCAAGACAAATGAAATCGTCAAAGCGATCAGCCGCGATTTGCGCGATATGATAAAAGCAATGAAGGACGTCCTTCAGGAGACACCGCCGGAGCTTGCTGCAGATATTATCGACCAAGGTATCATCATGACCGGTGGGTCTTCAATGCTTCGCAACCTTCCCGAGCTTGTCCTCCGCCGCACTGGAGTAAAAGCAGTTCTCGCCGAAGACGCACTTTTCTGTGTCGCAAAAGGCACAGGGATAGCCCTCGAGCATCTCGATACATACAAAAAGACGATCATTTCGAAAAGATAGGTTGTGATATAATCTGGGTATGAAAAAAGGGGGTATTCAGCATATTAGTCACCAATCATACGGACTTAAAACGAACACGAATGTTTCAATTCCAACAATCCTTAAAAAAACAGGGCTTGATATTTCACTTGAATTAAACCCTGATTTTTATCACAAGAAATTTGAACTATTCACGATAGACGACAGCCGTGAAATAAAGGCTATTCATGGAAGTAAACCGTTTTCCTCTGAATCACCTCGCGTCTTTGTGATTGAAATCCACGCAATAACCCGCGAGGCACAAAATGCCTTGCTTAAAATTTTTGAGGAGCCAGCATCAAACAATTTTTTCTTTTTAATGGTGCCTTCTTTTGACATTCTTTTACCAACACTCCGATCTCGACTGTACATACTGGATATTGAAACAGATCAAAAAAACAGTTCACAAAATACCAGTGATTTTTTAAGTTTATCTCTCAAAGAGAAAATTGCATTTGTCGACAAACTTGCCGAAAGCATAAGTGACGAGAAACAGGCAAAGCATGAGGCTATTGAATTTTTAAACACCATCGAAAGAGAACTGTACGAAAAAATGAAGGACTCCAAAAAAACAGGAGGTGCTAGTGACCTCGCACATGCAGCAAAAAAATTCGAAGCGATATCGACTGCAAAAAATTATTTGAACGACCGCGCGCCATCTGTAAAAATGCTTTTGGAATATGTCGCGCTTAGTGTATAATAGTGCCCATGACATACGATTTTACAAAATTCAAAAAGAACGTTTCATCAGGGGAAGAATGGCTTAAAAAAGAATACGCGAGCCTCCGAACAGGGCAGGCAAGTCCTGCGCTTCTCGACGGAGTAAAAGTCGATTCATACGGCTCTCCAGTGCCTATTTCTCAGATCGCTGGTGTTACTACTGAGGGGGCAAGGACATTGCGCATCACACCTTGGGATTCCGGACAGATCAAAGACATCGAAAAAGCGGTCATCGTTGCGTCTCTTGGCGTATCTGTCTCTGTCGACGACAAAGGCCTCCGTGTAAACATTCCAGAACTAAGCGCTGAGCGACGCACGCAGATTTTGAAAATCGCAAAGGAAAGACTCGAGGATGCTAAAAAAACTATGCGTGCTCATCGTGACGACGTCATGAAAGACTTGCAAGCAAAGGAAAAAGCGGGCGGTCTCGGCAAAGACGATGTTTTCCGATTTAAAAACGATGCCCAGAAAATAATCGACGAGGGCAACAAAAAGCTCGACGAAATTCTTTCAAAGAAAGAAAAAGAAATACTAAGCTAATCATGATCGAAACAGTCGTTATCTTTATCATCGTTATTGCGGTGCTCATCTTTATCCATGAGCTTGGACATTTTCTCGTGGCACGAGCATTCGGCATCCGTGTCGATGAATTCGCCCTCGGCTTTGGCCCTGTTCTTTACAAAAAGCAATCAGGGGAATGTCTCTACTCCATCCGCGCTATTCCTTTTGGTGGATATGTAAAAATATTCGGCGAGACGCCAGACGAAGACTCAACAAACGGTAAAGATGCTTCACGAAGTTTCGTAAACAAATCCCGACCAATACAAGCGGCTGTTCTTGTCGCTGGTATTGCTTTCAACCTTATTTTTGCGTGGATACTTATATCTAGTGCATTTATGATCGGTACAGGAGTTTCACCTAGTGACTATACCCAGTATGCAAGTGATATAAAAAATATTCGAGTTACCATCGTAGATGTCGCAAAAAATTCTCCTGCAGAAAAAGCGGGCATTCATGTTGGTGACACTATTTCCACATTCAATGGCAAAGATGTTTCGAACCCCGACATAGATATTGAACAGATCCAAACTGGAATAAAAGAGAGTGGCGGTAAGGCTGTTTTGATCGGCACTACAAGTGTTATCCCGGAAAAAGGCACCAACCCCGATGACCCAAATTCCTATGCTATTGGTATTGCTATGGACAAGGGGGGAACGCTACGTCTTGCACCATGGTTTGCTGTTTGGGAAGGAGCGAAATTCACATGGTATCTTATCGAAAAAACAGTGTCAGGACTCTACCTGCTCGTCGTAGGACTCTTCCACGCTGATAAAGCACTCCTTTCACAAGTATCAGGTCCTATTGGTATAGCAGGCATGGTGGGTGATGCAGCGCATATCGGCTTTACGTATCTTCTCATGTTTACCGCTATGATTTCCATAAATCTCGCCATAATTAACCTCGTCCCATTCCCAGCACTCGATGGCGGAAGAATATTTTTTGTTGGTATTGAATCAATCATACGAAAGCGTATCAAATCAGAAATAGCAAATACCGTAAATGCAGTCGGTTTTATCTTACTTATGATCCTTATGGTCGTAGTGATGTACCACGACATCATCACAAAATTTTTCAGCAAATAAAAAACCGGCCCCAAGGGTCGGTTTATGCTATACAGCCACTCATTGTTTTGCTTCAAGATTAAACAGCACGGCGTGTTCATCCGGAATCCGCATGAACTCAAATGAGCCACAGGTCTCACGAACAAAAGCTGAGAAGAGTGAACGAAATTGCTTTTGTTGATAAATGTCGCCCTGGTTGTTGAACACTCTCAATTGCTCAAGATGCTTCGCCTCAAATTTTTGGCACAAATCAGAGATGATATCCTCGAAGAAGACACTTTTTCCAATCGACGAACCATATGTGTCTCTCGGCCAAAGTTTCAGTCCGTAAGCAACAGAACAAAGCAGCGCTTGCGGGGACTCAACCCGTTCAACAAGAACTTCATACGAAAACATTTTCATATCAAGCTCAATCTCGTTCCAATACGTCACCGTCTCGGAAGCAAAGCTTTTGAGCTCGTAGCCTTCATTTGGCACAAGCAGCCTCATTTCGGCCCATGAAACCCAGGTGTCTTCGTAGAACGTTTCAAATACATCACTGGTAGGAGTGCGGACAAATGACTTTGCCGGTATCCGAACCCAGAGGAACCGAAGCCATACCTGCGTGATGATGAAAGTGCCGACATAGCCAGCAAGAATGAAAAACGCGAACCAGTGGCGACTTTTTTCGTTTCCAAACACCGAACACAGAATGCCGATAGCTGCAATGGCAGTGCCGATAAGGATAGTTCGAGCAACGAGATAGTAACTCCTCTGGTCGCGGTTCATCCGAGAATGACTCATCTCGACGATAGTAGCAATGGTATTCATAATTCAATATCCAATACAGTTGTTTTGTGGTTTTTTAGTTGTGAAGAACTCTAACCCAAATAATCTACGTCAAAAAATAACTTTAGTCAACATGATGCGTCCGCGCCTTTTTTACGGTAGTATTATCGCTATGAGACAATCACACCTGTTCACAAAAACCAGAAAGGAAGCGCCCAAAGACGAGGTTTCAAAAAATGCTCAGCTTTTGATTCGTGCCGGATATATTCACAAGGAAATGGCTGGGGTCTATGCATTTTTACCTCTTGGTAGACGTGTTCTCGAAAATATTGTTCGTATTGTCCGCGAAGAAATGAATACCGTCGGCGGACAAGAGATCTCACTCACCGCACTCCAGGACAAAAGCCTCTGGGAAAAGACTGATCGTTGGGACGACGACAAAGTAGATATTTGGTTTAAAACAAAACTCAAAAATGGCACAGACGTCGGCTTGGGCATGACACACGAAGAGCCTCTCACCGCTATCATGAGCGAGTACGTATCCTCGTACCGTGACCTTCCCGTTGCTGCATATCAGTTTCAGACAAAATTCCGAAACGAAGCCCGCGCAAAAAGCGGCATTATGCGCGGGCGAGAATTCCTCATGAAAGATATGTATACATTTTCCCGAGATGAAAAAGAGCACGCTGAGTTTTACGCAAAAATCCGCGAAGCATATATAAAAGTATTTAAAAGACTCGGCATCGGCGAGAGGACACATGCGACATTTGCCGCCGGAGGTATTTTCAGCAAATATTCAGAGGAATTTCAGACCGAAAGCGAAGCTGGTGAAGATATCATCTACGTAGATAAAAAAACGGGTAAGGCACTCAATCAAGAAGTGCTGAACGATGAGGTTCTTGCCGACCTCGGCATATCTCGAGCGGATCTTGTAGAAAAAAAGTCAATTGAAGTTGGAAATATTTTCAACCTTGGCACAAAGTTTTCAGTGCCACTCGAGCTTACATTCCAAGACGAATCAGGTGAGAAAAAACCTGTTATCATGGGTTGCTATGGTGTCGGTCAGTCCCGTGTCATGGGCACAATTGTCGAAGTGCTCTCTGATGAAAAGGGTATCGTCTGGCCAAAATCAGTAGCGCCTTTCTTGGTGCACCTTACACCTCTTTTTGACAAAGCAGGGAATGTAGTAAAAGCCGCCGATGAACTTTACACAAACCTCACTGCTGCTGGCATTTCAGTCCTCTATGACGACCGCGATGTTCGCCCTGGAGAAAAGTTTGCCGATAGCGACCTCATCGGTATTCCAACACGAGTCGTTATAAGTGAAAAAACACTCGCAGAAAATGTGCTCGAAGTAAAAGACCGCGCAACAGGTACAGTAAAAAAGGTCTCAATCACCGAATTCGTCGCTGAATGTAAAACGAATTAAAAATGAAATCGACACTCGTAAAATATAGAAATAAAGCAATCAGTCTGGCGTATAGAGGCGTAGCCAAGCCTTTTTTCTTCAGATTTGATCCGGAAGACGTCCATGATCACATGACGGCTGTCGGCAAAAAAATCGGTAGTACAGCAATCCTACGAAATCCAACAGCGCTTCTTTTTTCATATTCACATGCGTCACTCTGGCAGACGATTCATGGCATTACTTTTAAAAATCCAGTTGGCCTCGCTGCTGGTTTCGACAAAAACGCTGAGCTTATTGAAACACTTCCATCGGTAGGTTTTGGATTTGCTGAAATTGGCTCGATGACAGGCGAGGCGTGCCTTGGCAATCCAAAGCCACGTCTCTGGAGGCTTCCCAAATCAAAAAGCCTTGTCGTCTACTATGGCCTCAAAAACGAAGGCTGCGAAAAGCTTGCCCCAAAAATAGAGCTCGCAATCTACCGCACCCATAAAGATAAACAAAAAAATATCCCCATCGGCACAAGCGTAGCTATGACAAATTGCCAAGAAAATCTATTTATTGACAATGCAATCAAAGACTATGCAAAAGCATTCACCGCATTTGCTTCAATAGGGGACTACACAACAGTAAACATAAGCTGTCCAAATACCTGCGGCGGCCAGCCATTTGTACAGCCTGATGCGCTTGAGCAGCTCCTCACGGCTCTTGACCCGATCAAAACAGAAAAGCCTATTTTCATAAAAATATCACCGGACATTTCAATGCAAGACATCGACCGCATCATCGACCTCTCACACAAACACAGAATACACGGCATCATTTGCACGAACCTCACAAAAAAACGCGACAACGACAAAATAAAGGATGCCTATGTACCAGACAAAGGTGGCTTGAGTGGAAAAGTTGTGCAGGATCTTTCTGACCATCTCATTTCCCATATTTATAAAAGAGAGAGCAGCCAGCCTTCCGAACATCGCCTCACCATCATCGGTTGCGGTGGAATTTTCTCCGCAAAAGACGCGTACAAAAAAATCCGCCTTGGTGCATCGCTCGTTCAGATGATTACCGGAATGATATTTGAAGGGCCACAAGTGATAAGCGAAATAAACAGGGGACTTGTTGAACTACTTAAAAAGGATGGATTTAAAAATATAAGCGAAGCAGTTGGGGTAGATAGTATTGCATAGAGCCATTTTTCGTGTATTATTCAGCTATATATGGCCAAAAACTTGAAGCAACGCTTCTATGAATACATGTCGAACGATATTGGTATCGACCTGGGTACGGCAAACACCCTCGTGTATTTGCGCGGGCATGGCATTGTCGTAAATGAGCCGTCTGTTGTTGCTGTAAATGAAAAAACGGGAAGAGTTGTGGCGGTAGGTACCGCAGCAAAAGACATGCTTGGCCGAACACCTGCACACATCACCGCGGTGCGACCACTTGTCGACGGTGTCATCTCAGACTTCGAAGTGACAGAAGAAATGATTGCCTATCTCGTAAAAAAAGCAGAAGAATATTCAAAAAAAATGCTTGGTCCTCGCGTCGTCGTCGGAGTTCCATCCGGAGTGACAAACGTAGAGATCCGTGCAGTGCGTGATGCTACAAGAAATGCCGGCGCACGCGAAGTCTATATTGTCGAAGAGCCGATGGCGGGAGCGATCGGTATACGTCTTCCTATACACGACCCTGTCGGAAGTATGGTCATCGACATCGGAGGAGGTACTACAGATATTGCAGTTATTTCTCTTGGCGGTATTGTCCGATCGAAAAATCTAAAAATTGCTGGGGATAAACTCAACACTGACATTATTTCATACATTCGAAATGAATTTAAAATATTGATTGGAGAAAAAACAGCCGAGCACGTAAAAATGACCATCGGCCAAGTGGTGCCCGATGAAGCACTCGAGACAACAGTACGTGGACGCGACCTCATCACCGGCCTTCCTCGTGAGGTTGTTATCACCGACTCCGACATCAGAGAAGCGATGGCACAATCAATGGACACACTTGTTGAAGCAACGAAAGAAGTCCTCGAGACAACACCTCCAGAAATCCTCTCTGATGTCATGCACCGAGGAATTCATCTTGTAGGCGGTGGCGCCCTTATCAAAGGCCTCGACAAGCTTCTTTTTGAAGCAATAAAAATTCCAATACATATTGCCGAAGACCCGCTCACAGCGATCGCCCGTGGCACCGGTATCATCCTCGAAGATTTGGCAAAATACAACGACGTCCTCATTCAAAACGAAGATGAACTTCCATCCCACTAAAAAAAGCAGGCACAATAAACTCAAAATATTTGGCGTCATTTTAGCGTGTATTATCCTCCTGTATGCAATCATGCCAAACATATTGTCTGGCTTTTTCACAACACTCCTTACTCCGTTCTGGAAAGTCGAGCAATCAGTCCAGATGAGTGGTTTTTTTCATTCACGCTCCGCGCTATTTGATGAAAACCAGCAATTAAAAGAAAAGCTTGCTGCTTTGGAAACCGATGCAAAAACAATAGAATATCTTCAAAACGAAAATGTCGGACTGAAAGCCCTCCTTGGTAGACCGATGCCGAAAAACTCAATCCTCGCAACGGTTCTTTCAAAACCACCATTTTCTTCCTATGATTCAATCATTCTTGACGTCGGTTCTGTAGAAGGTATCGCGATCGGTTCCTTGGTATATGCACCTGACATATTGACTCAAAATGCAACAAGTACGATAGCCGCAAATTCTTCTGCATCATCATCAGCGACGACAACAGAAAGTCACATTCCAAAAATTTCAATCGGAAAAGTCACCGAGGTGTTTGCGCATACATCCAGGGTTAGCCTCTATTCTTCTTCGGGACAAAAATTTGCAATAGAAATTGGAAAGAACCACATAAAAGCAGAAGCTACTGCGCGCGGAGGTGGGTCGTTTGAAGTGATCATTCCACGTGATGCTGACGTTCATATCGGCGACGCAATTGTCATTCCCGACATTGATACAATCATATTCGGCATTGTCGGGACAATAGTCTCAGACCCAGCCCGGGCATATTCCACGATTCTCTTTAATGAACCGATAAATCCATTTGAAATACACAATGTCCTTGTACAAACACAATCCAAGGAAAATACATCTGTGTCCCAGGGAGGTACCACGTCAATCCCACCACAGAACCAGTCCACAAAAATTAAAAAATAAATGGAATTATTATCACGAAATATTTTGCTACGCATCCTTTCCGCAATCTTCATGATATGCATGATTGCGTGGGGGTATTGGTGGATGGTTGCCTTGCCAATGATTGGCTTTCTTTTTATATTTTCGCCCTATTACGAAATCCTTCTATGGGGGATGTGTCTTGACGCTGTGTACGGCGGGCATTATGCCCTTACTATCGCAAGCTTTCTTTTTTTGATAATGCTTGCCTTAAAAAAACGCCTGGTTTTCTACGCATAATTAATATACTATAGGGCGATGAAAAGGACTCGCCGAAGATATAATAGGGAAATACATCCGGAGGAAATTTTTATTGATTCGACAAATATTCCTGACTTTGACACAAATCAATTTGAAGGCAGAATCGAAAAGCCAATTTCATCCCTCGCCATCGGCATGGTCGGCCTTGTTTTTCTTCTTATTGTTTTTATTTTTATATCAAGACTTGGCATACTGCAGATAAAAAACGGTGCGCATTATGCGGCCCTAAGCGCAAACAACAGTCTCAAATCAACACCAATTTTTGCTGCACGTGGTGTCATCTATGACAGAAACGGGGTAGAGCTCGCTTGGAATGCGCCTCGCACGGATACAACAGCTAGTACAAGCACAGATATCACAGCAAGCACTACTGACGAAAGCGGAGAGATTATCCCGCTTCGAAAATACACGGTACTCGATGGTCTTTCACACACTCTAGGGTATGTTCAGTATCCATCGAAAGACAGCGCTGGCTTCTACTATCGCGAGGATTTTGAAGGTATTGATGGTGCTGAAAAATATTTTAATAACGCTCTTCAGGGAGCAAACGGACTTAAACTAATCGAAGTTGACGCACACAACCACACCCAATCCCAAAACGTCATCCGTCCACCAAAGGAAGGCGCGGGTATTTATCTTTCGATTGATTCCCGAATCGAGAACGCTCTTTACACTTCGATACGCGACCTTGCGGAAAGGGTTGGTTTTGCTGGAGGAGCGGGTATTATCATGGATGTACATACCGGGGAAGTTATTGCCGAGACAAGCTATCCTGAATTTAGCTCCGAGATAATGTCGACACGTACAAATGCACCTGTTATTCGGTCATATCTTTCAAATAAAAATAAACCCTTTCTCGATAGGGTAACAAACGGACTCTACACTCCAGGTTCGATTATTAAGCCATACATGGCTCTTGCGGCACTAAATGAAAATATCATTGATCCAAATAAAGTCATCATCGGTCTTCCGTATATTTCAATTCCAAACCCCTACGATTCAACAAAATCAACTCTTTTTAGGGACTGGAAAGAGCAAGGGCCCGAAGACATGAGAAAAGCTATTCAGATGTCTTCTGACGTCTACTTTTATGAAATAGGAGGCGGATATAAAGACCAGAAAGGGCTTGGCATAAACCTCATCGACAAATATGCAAGTCTGTTTGGTTTTGGAAAAGCAATCACCGGTGGGCAAACTTCGGGAGATTCTTTCTTCGCGGGGGCAGCTGGCACTATACCAACACCCGCATGGAAAGCTGCCAATTTCAAAGGTGAAGCGTGGTACCTGGGAGATACGTACCATACCGCCATTGGCCAATATGGCTATCAAGTGACTCCCGCACAGGTAGTACGAGCTGTGGCATCTATAGCAAACGGCGGAACACTCTTAAATCCAACAATAATAAAAGACGAGCAGAGTAGTGTCGAGAGTGTGGTTTCAAGTATTCCTGCCAAATATTTTGATGTTGTACGGGAAGGTATGCGGCTTTCCGCACAATCCGGCGTAGCAAAAGCACTCAACGTTCCTTTTGTTACCATTGCTGCAAAATCTGGAACAGCAGAGCTCGGGGTAAGTAGAGAGACAGTAAACTCGTGGATTACTGGCTTCTGGCCGTATGAAAACCCAAAATACGCCTTTGCGGTGATGCTTGAGAAAGGATCCGTCCACAACCTCGTCGGTGCGGCAGCAGCGATGCTTGAAACATTAAATAAAGTAGACCAAACCGCACCTGAATACTTTAAGCAATAGAAAACACATTCTTATTTGTGATTCGACTCTTTATATGGTACAATACAAGCCTATTAAATTATTTAATGCCATTTACTATTAACATGAACGTAGACAAACAATATCTTACAAAAGAAAAATATAGTGAATTTAAAAAAGAGCTTGACACCCTCCGTACTGAGCGCCGAAAAGAAGTTGCTGAAGCCCTCGAATACGCAAAAAAACTCGGTGATCTTTCAGAGAACGCCGAATACCAGCAAGCCCGCGAAGAGCAAGCAAATGTCGAAGACCGCATAAACCACCTCGAGCAAATCTTGAAAACAGCAATGATCGTCGACGAACGACATAGCGACACTGTTGGTGTTGGATCCGTAGTCAAAGTACAAAAGGACGGCGACAGCGAAGTTCAGTCCTACAAGATCGTCGGTTCAGAAGAAGCCGATATGTCCCAAAAGAAAATATCAAATCTTTCTCCAATCGGCGCAGCACTTATTGGTAAGAAAAAAGGGCAGACTTTTGAAGTCAAAACTCCAAAGGGAACTATGTCCTATTCGCTTATAAGCATCGAATAACCCTCAACAAAAGCAAAAATGGCATCAATCGAGGAAATAAAAGCGACGCGCTTACAAAAACTCGAGCTTCTTAAAAAAGCTGGGATGGAGCCTTATCCTGCAAAAGTTCCTCGCACATTTTGCCTCGCAGATGCAAAAACAAACTTTGCCGAATATGAAAAAGAAAAGAAAGAGGTCTCGCTTGCTGGGCGAGCTCTTGCGATCCGCGGCCAAGGAGCGATTCTTTTTGCTGTTCTTTATGATGGTAAAGCAAGATTCCAAGCAGTTTTTAAAAAAGATGAAATCGATGAAAAACTTTTCTCGCTTTTTGTTGATGCTGCTGATATTGGTGACTTCATTTCCGTAACAGGAACATTTTTCACCACACAGAGAGGGGAGCAAAGTATTTTAGTAAAATCGTGGACAATGGCATCAAAGTCGCTCCTTCCTCTTCCTGAAAAATGGCACGGCCTCCAGGATGTCGACGAGCGCTTTCGAAAGCGATATCTCGACTTCGTCATGAATCCAGAACTCAAGGATATTTTTGTAAAAAAAGCAAAATTCTGGGATGTGACTCGCAGCTTCCTTAAAGAACACGGCTTTCTTGAAGTAGAGACGCCGACACTTGAAGTCACCACCGGTGGCGCCGAGGCTACACCTTTCAAAACACACCACGAAGACTACGATCTTCCGGTCTATTTGCGTATATCAGTAGGAGAACTTTGGCAAAAGCGCCTTATGGCTGCTGGTTTTCCAAAGACATTTGAGATTGGCCGTGTGTACCGAAACGAAGGCTCGAGCCCCGAGCATCTCCAGGAATTTACAAATATGGAATTCTACTGGTCTTTTGCCGACTATCATGACGGCATGGAAATTGTGAAAGATCTCTATCGCACTCTTGGTAAGGAAGTTTTTGGTACGACAAAATTCACCACGCGTGACTTCACTTTTGACCTCGCCGACGAATGGGCTCTTGTCGACTACTGTGAAGAAATTAAAAAACAAACCGGCGTCGATGTACGTACAGCAAGCGAGAGTGACATGAAAAAAACGCTCGACAAACTCCACGTAAAATACGACGGCACAAACAAAGAACGCCTCACCGACACCCTCTGGAAATACTGCAGGAAAAATATCGCCGGTCCAGCTTTTCTCATAAACCATCCACTCCTTGTGGCACCTTTGGCAAAAGCAATTCCTGGTGAAAAAGGTGCTGCCGCATCAAATGTCCAGATGTTCCAGCCTATTATCGCCGGAAGCGAAGTCGGTAGAGGATATTCCGAGCTCAATGATCCTCTCGATCAATACGCCCGTTTTGAAGCTCAACAGAAGCTTCTTGCGAGCGGTGACACCGAAGCGATGATGTCAGATCTCGAATTCGTCGAGATGCTTGAGCATGGCATGCCGCCCACCTGTGGCTTCGGCTTTGGTGAACGCCTCTTTGCTTTTATGGCCGACAAAACACTCCGCGAAGTCCAGATGTTCCCGCTCATGCGACCAAAAGAAGATAGTAAATAGTAAAAGTGACCAAAAGTAACTGACCGGGTAAAAAAAGGGGGGGGGTAGAAAGAAGGGGGGGGTAAGACCCTCTCTTTTTTGTGCATTCTTAACATGTTAAGAATGCACAAAAAAGAGGTAGACTTCTTTGCTGACTTATATAAAAAACCCCGCACTAGCGAGGTTTGATTTTTACAGTTCAAGTTTTTCATCCTTGATTGCCAGACACGCTGACGACAGCTTACCGGGTTCGATTTCAAAGAGAAATCCTTCACCCGGTGCGCTATATGCGACAAGATGCGGGTATTCTGGTTTGATTCCTGCTAGAACTGGTGGCAGTTCAGTTGTTTTCATTTTTATAATTTCCTTTCTACATAAGACTATACCACTCCGGCAGCGAATAACCAAGATATTTACAAAATCATTAAAAAAATGATAAAAAGGCCACAGGTGATATTCGCTGAAAAAACACCAACTGAAAGCTTCGATAAATCACCAAAATGACCCAAAACAATGCCAATAATAGGGTTAATCAGGTCGTTTACACATGTATAGCAGAGCGGTGTATTTTTTGTCCTAATTTTCTTGCAGTTATCCACAGAAAAGCTTGGTAAACATTGTTGTTTTGTGGGATAGAGTGGTATATAATTGTAGTTAAGTGGGATGAAGTGGAATGAAATAAAAATTTCATTTTTACGAAAAATTCCACCAAAAAATATGCTGATCGGAGAATACACCCACACCATCGACGACAAAAATCGACTTTCACTTCCGTCGAAGTTCCGAAAGGAGCTTGGAAAAAAAGTCGTCATCACACCGGGACTCGATACATGTCTCTTTGTCTTTACGATGAAAGAGTGGGGAACTTTTTCCGAAAAGCTCGCGGGGTCAAACATGCTCCAGGCAGACTCGCGAAGTTTCAACCGTTATATTTTGGGCGGGGCGGTTGAAGCGGAGATTGACGCACTTGGTCGAGTGCTTGTTCCTGATTTTTTGAAATCAAGAGCAGCACTTGAATCAAAGGCGGTCATCATCGGTGTTTCAAACCGCGTCGAAATCTGGAGCGAGAAGTCATGGCATGACTACAAGAAGGTCGTCGAAAAGGAAGCGGATACGCTTGCCGAGAAGCTTGGCCAGGTAGGCATGCTGTAAGTATGGAAAACGAAGCCCCACAACAGGATTCGTATGTCCACAAGACAGTTCTTTTACATGAATCAATAGACGGATTGGCGATCGAAGCGGGTGACACCTACCTCGACGGCACCCTTGGCAGTGCAGGGCACGCGCTATATGCAGCGACTGTACAGCCAACCATTTGCATTGTTGGTCTCGACAGAGATCCAGGCGCAATCGCACGAGCGACAAAGCGTCTTGAGCAGGCGAAAAAAAATGGTACGAACATATTTTTAATAAACGAAAATTACAGAAACCTAGACCTTGCTCTCGACTCAATCGGAACTGCGCTCGGCAAAGAACACCCCTCAGTAAATCGCATCATGCTTGACCTCGGTCTCTCTTCAGACCAATTTGAAACATCAGGAAGGGGGTTTAGCTTTCAGAAAAACGAACCTCTCCTCATGACATTCAAAGAGAACCTTACCGAAGAAGATCTCACCGCGCGAGAAATTGTAAATACCTGGGATGAAGAAAATATCGCCGACATCATATACGGCTACGGCGAAGAAACATACGCACGAAAAATAGCAAAGGGAATAGTCGCAGCAAGAGCAATCCGTCCTATTGAAACCACATTTGACCTCGTCGAAGCAATCAAAAGCTCGACGCCAGGCCGCTACCACAAAGGCCGAATCCACCCCGCAACAAAAACATTCCAAGCGCTCCGCATTACAGTAAATGACGAAATAGGAGCACTCAAGGAAGGGCTCGCCAAAGGATTTGAGAGGTTGGCACCGGGAGGCAGGATGGCAGTCATTTCATTCCACAGTATCGAAGACCGGATCGTCAAACATTTTTATAAGGAAAAGGCCGGAGCAAAAATCATCACAAAAAAACCGCTGACACCAAGCGAAACAGAAATTAAAGAAAATCCACGTTCACGAAGTGCAAAATTGAGAATCATTCAAAAAGTAAATTAAAAAATTATCAACTAAATAAATACTATGTCACAAGCAGCATACGCAATAGCATATAATGTTCAGAAAGCACTCCGATACCGAGAGCGTATTGTTATGGCGCTTATCGTGACCATTGTAGCCTCAGCTTCAATGTACGTTTACTTCGTCCAAAAAGCGGTTTGGAATACCATGGAAAGAGGTCAAATAACCAAGCAAATACAAGGTGCAAACCTCGCGATAAACAATCTCGAAAACAACTATCTTACCCTTGAAAACAATGTCACGATCGACACTGCAACACAAATGGGCTTTACCCCCGCGCATGTAACAAACTTCATCTCGAGCAAGTCACTTGGAAAGGCTGCACAAGAGACTAATGAAATCTAATACGGTCAATCGAATACGGTTCGTCCTTTTCTCCATCGTCTTTTTTGCCATCATTCTTGTCGGCAAGCTTTATTTTGTCCAAATAATCCACGGGAATCTGTACAGCTCAAAGGCAGACAGACAATACGTTTCTCCTAATATCACTGTGTTTAATAGAGGCGGTATATTTTTTACGACAAAAAATAGTACGCACATTGGAGCAGCGACCGTAAAAAATGGATTTTTGGTTGCAGTAGATCCCAAAAAAATAAAAAATGCAGATAGTGCATACGCATCGCTTGTTTCTATAATCAACACCTCAACAACAACCTCTTCAGAACTGTCCGCTTTGCCAGGAAAAGCCCAGTTTATTGCAAGAGCCACGAAAGCAAATGATTCTTACGAAGAAATCATAAAAAAGATAGACGATGCTACCGGCATGTCGATTTCGGCTGCAAAAATACCCGGCATATCGGTCTACAAAAACAATTGGCGCTACTATCCCGGAGGCACCATGGCTTCGCAAGTCATCGGTATTACCGGACAATCAGCTTCGACTTCACCGACCGCCTCGACTACAATACAAGGCCGCTATGGACTTGAACGCTACTATGAAAGCACACTCGCACGGGCAACCGATGTAAGCTATACAAATTTTTTTGCCGAACTTTTTGCTGATATAAAAGGAAGTGTTTTTAATGGCGACTCTCTTGAAGGGGATGTGATCACTACCATTGACCCAACTGTTCAAAACTACCTCGAGACAACACTACAAAAAACTGCACAGACATGGAAGCCTGATGAAATCGGCGCAGTTATCATTGATCCAAACACTGGTGAAATCTATGGCATCGCCCATCTTCCGTCATTCAACCCAAACAACCTCGCATCTGTCTCAAATCCAAAAATTTTCTCAAATCCACTCGTAGAAAACCTTTACGAAATGGGTTCTATTATAAAACCACTTACTATGGCTGCAGGTCTCGACTCGGGCGCGATCACTCCAACATCGACATACGACGACACGGGGACGCTCAGCCTCAACGGAAAAAAGATATCAAACTACGACCTCAAAGCCCGCGGGGTTATTCCCATGCAGCAGATTTTGAGTCAATCGCTCAACGTTGGAGCGGCATATATCGCCTTAAAGACCGGCAACCCCACATTTACCAAATATTTTTTAAGCTATGGCCTTGCTTCAACTACGGGGATCGATTTACCAAATGAGCAAAAGGGGAATGTCGCAAACCTTTTTGTAAACCGAGACCTTGAACATGCCACAGCTTCATTCGGCCAAGGTATCGCCATGACACCGCTTGCTACGGCACGAGCGCTTTCGGTTCTTGCAAACGGGGGAATGCTTATACATCCACACCTAGCAAATGAAATTGATTACACCATAGGTACGACCAAAGCAATAAATTCAGATCCCGGTGTCCGAGTCTTAAAAAAACAAACAACAGACCAAGTCACTCAAATGCTCGTGCAAGTTGTCGACAAAACAATAGCCCCCGCACACCCCAACCTCCGCATAGATCGATACAGTATCGCAGCAAAGACAGGGACCGCCCAGATTGCGGATCATGTGAATGGCGGGTATTATAGTGACAGGTACTTGCATTCCTTTTTCGGATATTTCCCGGCATACCATCCGAAATTCCTCATCTTTATGTACCAAGTATGGCCAAAAGGTGCAGAATACGCTTCTGCCACACTCACGGATCCCTTTGCAGACCTCGTTAAATTTCTCGTCAGTTATTATGAAATTCCGCCGGACCGCTAGAATAAAACACTAACCATTGGCAAATCGAAAAAAATGAAATCAAAAATTAAACATATTGTTGTCCACATTCTTTTGGCAGAATCAAGAGCTGTCATACGTAAATACAAACCGACAATCATCGGTGTCACAGGTAGCGTAGGGAAGACATCAACAAAAGATGCAATATATACTCTTCTCGCACCACATACACATGTACGAAAAAGTGAAAAAAGTTTTAATAGCGAAATCGGTGTACCCCTCACTATTCTCGGTTGTGAAAATGGTTGGAATAGCCCCACGTTATGGCTTAAAAATATTTTTTGGGGACTTGAGCTCATATGTACAAAAAAGGAATACCCAAAATGCCTCATCCTCGAAATAGGCGCGGACCATCCGGGAGATATAAAAAGCCTGACATCATGGCTCAAGCCAGACATCGCCGTCATTACCGCAGTGAGCAAAATACCAGTTCATGTTGAATTTTTTTCTTCACCAAAAGAAGTACTCAATGAAAAACTCGAGCTTGCTCGAGCGGTAAAATCCACAGGAAAACTCGTACTACCCGCTGAGGATGCTGATATTCTCGCCGTGAGAAACGAAACACCCGAGCTAGGGAAAATACCCTGCGTCACGTTTGCGATTGATTCTTCGGCTGATGTTTCAATATCAGATTATGCAATTTCATATTCATCGACAGACGCCACACCAACCGGCATGTCATTTAAAATAAACAGTGAAGGGAACAGTATCCCCACACGCATAGACGGCGTCCTTGGAAAACAACCTTTGTATTCAATGGTTGCAGCCCTAGCAACCGCACGCGCATATGGCATAAGCATCTCATCGCTCATATCTACCATCCCCACACATAAAGCACCCGTTGGAAGAATGAATATCATCCCGGGATTAAACAGCAGCACCCTTATCGACGACACATACAATGCTTCTCCAGACGCAGTGCTCGAAGCCTTGACGGTGCTTGAAAATGTAAAAAGAGAAACTCCAGAATCAAGGAAGGTTGCGGCACTTGGGGACATGATGGAGCTTGGATCGTATTCGCTCGAGCAACATAAAAATGTAGGAATGAAAGTGGCAAAAATTTTTTCAAAAAAAGAAACTTCGGGAAATGATTTGCTTGTAACAGTAGGTATACGCGCGCGAGATATTGCTGTCGGAGCACATGAAGCGGGGCTCGCCCTTGAAAACATCAAAAGTTTTGACACCTCGCTCGAGGCCGGAGAATACATGAAAAGTGTCATTAAAAAAGGCGACACTATACTTATAAAAGGTTCACAATCATCGAGAATGGAGCGTGTGACCAAAGCACTTCTCGCCGAATCACAGAAGGACAGAGCTTTAGAGCTTCTTGTGAGGCAAGACCCAGAGTGGCAGGTGCGGTAGAGATTACGTAATATTTTATTATCTACAACGGCACCACTAGTGTCGAGATTAACCTAATGCCTACATTAATATATTATGATAAAAACAATACTTTTTATAAAATACACACTCCGAGTAGTATTCGCATTCCTCTTTATCGTAAGCCTTCCAATGACTTCACAAGCAAGCACACTTACGCAACAGTTAGATATTGGATCTTCAGGGACGTCTGTTGCAGCACTACAATCCTTTCTTGCACAAGATAACACACTCTACCCTCAGGGGCTGGTGACTGGGTACTATGGTTTCCTTACTAAAGCGGCAGTTTCGAATTTTCAGAGCAGAAATGGACTTGTTGCCGATGGTAAATTCAACAAAGAAACAATAGAAATCTTTGATAATCAAAGGATTAATGGCATGAACCTAACCAACAATACATATATGAATAATGGCTCTGCGTCGCTCGTGAGTGAATAGCTATCTAAATACCTATATCTGTGCTATTCTAGTGATACAAGAAACGCAGTCGGGTTTCTGAATTATCAATTAAAAAATCAAACACCATGGCATCAGGAACCATCAAGACTCTTACTGAAAAAGGATTTGGATTCATTTCTCGCCCAGGCGAGGCAAAGGATCTTTTCTTTCATTCAAAGGACCTCCAGGGAGTTACCTATGATGCGCTCAAAGTTGGCGATACGCTAAACTTTGAAGTCGCTCAAGGAGAAAAGGGACCGTTCGCTCAGAACGTTACACGAGCATAGTCGCTCGCGTCGTACCGTCAAACGTACGCCACACAAAAAACCGCAGGGCATTGCTCTACGGTTTTTTGTTTGGTAGCATGAGCGGTACGCAGAAGCAGAATACGCAGCCGGCCCTATCGTCTAACGGCTAGGACACCGCCTTCTCAAGGCAGTAATCAGAGTTCGATTCTCTGTAGGGTCACAGATTTTGAGCAAGCGGAGCGCAGCGAAAAAGCTGTGACCCTAAGCGAGTGCATTGATGCACTCACGTCAGAGAATCGAAAGGCTTTTCCGTATCGAACCGACCGTAGGGAGGTGAGATGGAAAAGCACCTGGCGATGTAATCGCCGATTCTTGAATCAGCAGATTCACCTACTGGGCTGTAGGGTCACATTAGTGAATATTAAGAAAGGTTATGACAGATGGTATAATGTCTCCGTGGAAAATAAATTACCAAACTACGCCTTCATAGATAGCCAGAATGTATACTTGAGTATAAAAAATCAGGGATGGAAAATTGATTTTGCAAAATTTAGGAGATATCTTAAAGAGAAGTATCACGTATCATCTGCCTACTTATTTATGGGATATGTTGAGGGTAATCAACAAATGTATACCCAGCTACAAAAAGATGGGTTCATCCTTATCTTCAAACCGACCCTGATTTACAAAGATGGAACCACGAAAGGCAACTGTGATGCCGAACTTGTACTACACACCATGATTGAGTATCCCAACTACAACAAAGCAGTACTCGTTTCTGGCGATGGTGATTTCTTTTGTTTAGCTGAGTATTTAAGGGACAAAATGAAGTTGGAAGCTGTATTAGTTCCAGACCAAAACAAATACTCCGCACTTCTCAAAAAGATTAACAGAAAGGATGAAAAATACTTGGTATTTCTTGACGAAGCAAAAAACAAGATAGAATATAACCATATAAAGAAAAAGGCCCCTTAAGGACGAGCCTTAAAGGAGCTTTTTCGTGGTGATATCTCCATAATAACAGACAGGCTATTAATTGCAAGCAGCAGCCCGAACCCCACATTTCATACACCAATCTTGTATAATTAACAGCGTTACTATACGTATAGTGGTATACTGTTCATGTTATCGAAATTATGCAATCTACGTATAAAAAGTTTCTATTGGGGGCTGGTATTGTTGTCGTTTTGTGTGCTGGATATTTCTTTATACATTCTTTTATTCAGACAAAAGGGCTTACTCAATCATTTAACGGTAGAACGCAGACTGCATCAGTTATTGATGCAACTGACCCAAATCTCGTGGGGTATTGGCCGATGGATGATGGAAGCGGTTCTGTCGTGACTGATGCGTCCTCTGCGCATGATAACGGTACATTCTCTGGAACTGTTTCATGGACTGCAGGCAATGTCGGATCTGGTGCTGCTCAATTCACCGGATCAAACTATATGAGTATTCCTGATAATTCAGGACTTGATTTCGGTACCTCAACTCCTTTTTCGGTAAGCGTATGGGTTAAGACAACCGGCTCTTCGGGTGTGTTTATAAATACAAATCCAGCAGCTTCGAATGTTCCAGGATACTTGGTTGGTTTTGATGGAAGAGGTCTCTATGTAGATTTGCGACTTTCATCAGCAGGTTCTACAAATGATTGTGTTATCGGTGATGTAAATAATTCGACAACTATTAATGATGGAAACTGGCATCATATTGTCGCTGTGGTAAACCGTAATCCAACGTGTACGATAAATGATGTCACTATGTACATCGATCACGCAGCTCAGTCAGATAAAGTTGATGATAGCTCTGCTAATGCAACCAATCAAAATCTGACGGGATCTGCACCTATAGCCATAGGCGGCGTACAGGATTATTTTAGTACTATTACAGGAGCGTTTACCGGATCACTCGACGATCTTCGTATATACAATCGCGCACTGAATTCATCAGAAGTAAATCAGCTCTATCAAATGGGGTCAGCGGGGGCTAGCGCTTGTTCAAGTGGTAGCTGTACTGCAGCGTCATGTTCTCTATCTGATGTGCAAACAGCAATAGGACAAGTGAATGATGGCGACACCGTGATTGTTCCTGCTGGAATATGTACATGGAACTCAGCACTCCTTTTAGCAAAGACTATTACTCTACGCGGTATGGGATCGAGCACAGGAGGAACAGAGATCGACTACGGGGGTACAGGGCATGTGCTTATTGATATTCAGGCAGGAGTAAAGACTGGTCATCTCGATATATCTGGCTTTATGTTTTCTGGTGGTGATCCAAATTTCTGGGACGGAACTGCTATTCATATAAATGGCCCTGGTGGTTGGAAAAACCTGCGTATTCACGATAATGTTTTTAAAAATGTTATTCAATATGCGATAAAAGGATTTTCATATACTGACGCACTTATAGATAACAATATATTTCAAGGGACTGGTAACGCAATAGAGTTAAACGGGGTAGGAGCTTCGGATTGGACAAGTCCACTGACTCTCGGTACGAGTGATTTCTTTTTTATTGAAGGTAATACGTTTATTTGGAATGATGATCAGGGTAATGAAGGACATATTGCGGCTGATTTTACTAACGGCGGGAGAGTAGTCTTTAGAAATAACCAAATCAGAAATGGTTTCTTTGAAACGCACGATCGAGCTCGTGGAGGTTTTCCAAGTGCTGATGCTTTCGAAGTGTATAACAATACATTCACTGATGATTCGATAAAGTGGGAAGGTATAAATGTAAGCTCAGGAACAGGCGTTATTTGGGGAAATACTTTTGTTGGGTCATATCAATATCCAATTGGTGGCCTTGATTATAAAACTATTGATACAGCCGATACGTATCATAATGGCACATTGCCATGTGATGGCAATGATCCTCTTGATCAGAATACAACGGGTCAATCTGGATGGCGCTGTCAGTACCAGCTCGGCTCACAGGGAGTGGGTGCATCTGCGGTGACTGTTCCCGTCTATATATGGAGCAACACTCAATCAGGTACTACTACACCAGTGGGTCTATTTATTACTGATGGAGCAACCCATATCCAATTGGGTAGGGATTATTTTAATAACATACCACAGCCGAGCTATACACCATATCAATATCCACACCCGCTACATACCGGTGCAGTGCCAGTCGTGTATGGTGCCTGTGGCGTCGCCGCCACTACCTATGCTTCAGGAGATTCTTTCCCACAAGGTGCATATTGTTCGAGTGGGTCTGTCAGTCCTTCGTCTCCGGCAAATCCAACATCGGGTAGCCCTAGCGCGTGGAGTTGTACCGCAGATACAGCTGTCAACTGTTCGGCTACACGATCTGCTCCTATTGTTACACCACCTGCTGACGTCACTCCTCCCGTTATCTCATCTATCTCTGGCGGCACACCAGGGACTAGTGGAACTACGATAACGTGGTTTACCGATGAGGTGTCTGATTCTCAGGTTGATTATGGGTTGACTACTGCGTATGGTAATACGACTAGTTTGAATACATCACTTCTCACCTCACACTCTGTGGTGCTTTCAAATCTTTCTTCCTATACCGTCTATCATTATCGCGTAAGATCAAAAGATGCATTAGGAAATTTAGCAACTTCATCGGATCAAACACTGACGACGGCTCAACAGTCAACTTCTTCGTCTGGAGGAGGTATCGTCGGCGCTGGTGGGGGTTCCACTAGTAGCTATGTTCCACCGGTAACTACTACACACACAGCCCCAATCCCTTCAGTCACTCCACCTACTCCAGTTCTCCCAAAACTATTAGTATCACCAGTATCATCTTCGCTAGTATCAAAATCTCTCTATCGTGGAGTTTCTGATTCTCAGGTAACTATAGTGCAACACATTCTCATCTCCGAGGGTTTCCTTTCAAAAAATTTGGCTACGGGATATTTTGGTCAATTGACCGAATCCGCCGTCGGCTCTTTCCAAGCAAAATATGGCATTGTAAATTCAGGTAGCCCTACCACTACAGGTTTTGGTTCTGTCGGAGCAAAAACGAGGACATTGATTAATCAATTTATTCAACAAGGTAAATATACAGGAGTGACTACGACGACAGTGACTCAAAAATCAACAGCGGGAGCGGTATCACAAGTAACACCACAATGGATTTTTACTTTGACTCTCGGTCTTGGCTCTAGCAACGAACAAGTTCGACTTCTTCAAAAGTATTTGAATTCCCATACATTTTACGTCGCACAAAAAGGTCCCGGATCGGTAGGTCAAGAGAATACATATTTCGGTCAAACAACACTAAATGCATTGCTTCGTTTCCAAAATCAATATAATCTCACAAAAACTGGCCTGCTGGACGTACCTACTCGAAAGCTTATTAGTTCTTTACCTGCATAGGTGCAGCTGTGTTTTCGCATCCTGCGGGAAGAGTGTCATCTGCGTTATTTGCACATACTACCTCTACATATAAATCATCTCCCGTTTCATTTGTCTTTGGTATCCAAGTATAGCTTCCTGTGTTTGAAATATGTGTAGCGATTTGTCGCACAAGAGAATATGAAAGAGGGGTATCAGATATTTTTTTAATAAGATTTATATCAACGCCGGTGTTTGTAGGGTACCCAGAAGTCTGCCATGTAATAGTCTGTGATACTGCGTCTAGTACTGATGCAGTTTGATTTCCACGAGTGATTGACTTGATGGCAATAGTTGAGCCTGGCTTGGTTGAAGCGGATTGTGTGTTGTTTGCTGGGGCTGGTGTTGCGGCTGTAGTGGGGGTAGAAATAGATGATGAACCAGAGAGAGTAGTAGGAGTAGGGATGCCAGTAGGAGTCGTTGTATACATCGATATCCATAGGCCCACAGCTAAAATAGCCACTACGATAGCCATTGAAAAGATGAGTTGTTTTGAATGTTGTGTCATATTGAATATTATATATCATAAATATAGAAATGTCAATTATTTGACTCCCTGAAATCCCCATGATATTGTCCCAAAGGATACCTGTGGGTAATACACCCATTTACAACAAAAACAAGACCAAAAAAAAGAAAGGCAAAATACATGAAAAAACTGCAGTCTCTCGCTCGGAGTCTCTTTCCGACAGCCATTCTAAAAAGCCAGAGCATTTGCCTGGCGCCGATCGGAGGTTGCCTCCTCAAAGCTGAGGATATGGCGGAATCTGACGGTAGTTGGTTTACAAGCAATGCCCAACAGCAGTATTTTATCAATCGCTATTACGACAGAGCTCGTGAAGCGATCCGCGACCTTCCAGAACTCGAATCTATCGCTTCGACCGACGTCGAGGTTGTGAACAAATTCCTCGCCGACAGGGGATTCCAGATTGAATTGGCTCCGCTCGATGGCCCTCATGACTTTGCCGTGGCCAGCGTCTTCAAGCTCCTTCTTGAATGGAGCCGCCCCGGAACCAAGACAACCGTCTGTGACGGAAAATATCCCGCGGTCAGGATCGGCCGCCGCTCTCTCAGCTTTCAATCCTCTCCGGCTACGAAAAATCCGATTGTCTCGATCAGCACTAAAAACGGGGATATCGTGCACATGACAGTGGTGAAAAATCCGGGAGATCCGAAAGCGAAGGGTTTCGATTTACTCGACCTTGTCGAGCGTATCGAGTCTTCATCGAAAGCGATTGGTGGACTCGACGGTGTGATCTTTCCGATGATCGAATACAACGAGATGATTGACATCGGCTGGGCTGTTGATCTGGAGACGGAAGGTCCTTCCGGTCCATGGATTGTCGCTCAGGCCCTCCAGCAAACCAAGTTCCGGATGAATGAAATCGGAGCAAAAGTTGAGAGTGCCGTGGCTATGAGCATGAGGTTCGGGAGTTGTGCTGCTCCGGTGAGCAAACCCGATCTGATTATTGACGAACCCTTCCTGCTTTGGGTCACCAGGGAAGGTCTTTTCCATCCACTGTTCGTCGGCTACTTCGTCGAGACAAATTGGAAAAAGCCCCAACAGCTTTAAAAACACAAGCCAGATGAATGTCTGGCTTTTTTATACTATATTCTGTAAAATGGGTTCACATGATCAAACGAATCCTACTCAAATTATCAGGAGAGCAGTTTGCAGGAAAAAAAGAATTTGGCATTGATACGGAGTTTATAAAAGACCTCGCCCAGGAAATCCACGAAGTAGTGAGTAAAACAAAAGTTCAGATCGTGATAGTCGTAGGAGGCGGCAACTTTTTAAGAGGTGCCGCTCTTTCAAAAAGCCAGGAGACAATAGAACGCGCAACAGCAGACTACATGGGAATGCTCGCAACCATCATAAACGGCATGGCACTCGTCGACATCTTGGAATATTACGATCAACCGGCGCGATTGCAGACAAGATTACAGATCAATAGCGTAGCTGAGCCATACGTGCGGCGCCGGGCAATTAGACATTTGGAAAAGGGAAGAGTCGTCATTGTCGCAGGAGGAACAGGCAATCCTTATGTCACCACAGATACCGCTGCAGTCTCAGCAGCTCTTGAGCTTGATTGCGAACTTGTATTAAAAGCTACAAAAGTTGATGGCGTCTATACCGCTGATCCAAAGAAAGATAAGGGAGCAAAAAAATTAGACAAAATTTCATATCTTGAAGTAGTCAACAATCAAAATATAAACGTCATGGACAATGCCGCGATTTCTTTGGCAATGGACCACAAGCTACCCATCATTGTTTTTGATCTCCTCGGCAAGGACAATATAAAAGGAATTATCGAAGGTAAACATATAGGTACAAAGATTTCGTAGAGGGCGGCCGTAGAGATTGACATATACATAGGAATCGTTACTATCAGCAGAAGAAAGGTCTATCTTGAAAAAAACTATACATTCCGTCTTGATTGGAGCAGTTCTCGCGGCTGCCGCACTATTTACAACACAGAACGCATCAGCCGCCGACAACAGTATCAGTGTTTACTTCTCCCCAAAAGGTGGGTGCACTGAAGCCGTCGTCGCCGCGCTTGCGGACGCAAAAAAAATTGTTCTCGTCCAAGCCTACAGCTTTACGAGCGCACCTATTGCGGAAGCTTTGGTGAATGCGCACAAGCGCGGAGTGGATGTCGAGGTAATACTCGACAAGTCCCAGAAAACCGAGAAATATTCGCCGGCGGACTTTGTCCAGCATGCAGGTATTCCGGTTTTCATTGACTCAAAGCATGCAATTGCACACAATAAAATCATGGTGATTGACAGCACGACTATCATCACCGGCTCCTTCAATTTCACGAAGGCAGCCGAGGAAAGTAATGCGGAAAATCTCCTTGTGATCAACGTCGGCAAGAACGATCATGCACTCGCGGACAAATACATTGCGAACTGGAATTTACACCTGAAGCATTCCGAAAAATACGATAAGGAACATCAGCTCTACAAGCCTTTAAAGAAGCGTTGACCCCGCTTCTAGAAGCATCGCCTGCATTTTTTGCGGGCGATTTTTTTAATTCCCAGGAAACCCCGCACGATGCATTCTCGGCCCAGGGAGTGCGGGGAT
>OCZT010000188.1_pt1 | contig 58374 bp, 71 predicted proteins | sample 1539031 | NCBI WGS metagenome assembly OCZT01 (sample SAMEA3539308, study PRJEB22396) | soil metagenome | biome: tundra; feature: field; material: soil | place: USA | collected 2010-05 | depth 0.15 m
GAAGATAGACTTCGGTCCGGAAATTGGCGTCAAGAATTCATCGGTTCAAATTGTTGCTTTGTATAAAAAAGAAGAGCTTGTCGGCAGGCTCGTGCTCGGCGTCGTCAATTTTCCTCCCCGAAAAATTGGTCCGTTTGAATCGGAAGTGCTTACTCTCGGAGTTCCCGACAAAGAGGGGAATGTCATATTGATAATGCCGGATAAAAATACTGCGGTGATTGGTGGAAAACTTTTTTAACCCATGAAAATAAAATTCGTAAAACAAGATTTTTGGATCGGTCTTTATTGGAAAACCGAAATGGATACGTCAGCTGATTTAGCCAATTCTATCAAGGTTACCACATGGTATCTTTGCATCATTCCGATGTTTCCGATTATTTGGAAGACGCGAAAGCATTTTCCGGTTTGTTGACTTCCCGCTATTTATAGCTAAAGTAAATAAAGAATGAATAAAAAAATAACAACAGCATTATTTGATTTGGATGGCGTGCTCATAGACAGCGCTAGGCTTGTCGAGGGTGCGTTTGATCATACGTTTGCGGCGTTCAATATAGCGACGCAGTATGATCCCGTCGCTGACGGAGGTTTAACTATTCGCGAGAGATATGGAAGGGTGGTGACTGAAGCCGACTTGCCAAAATTCATGCAGACACACGCGGATTTTCAAAAGAACAATCTCCACCTGGTGACGGCGTTTGATGATGCGGTATCTACACTGCAGATCCTTCGCGGAAAGGGCATCTATATCGGCGTCATTACAAACCGTTCGATAAATGCGCGGCACATCATTGAGCATTGTGCGCTCGCTCCGCTGATCGACTTCGTTGTGTCGGTCGAGGACGTCACAAATCCCAAGCCTCATCCGGAAGGAATTCTCAAAGCCATGGGTCACTTTGGTTCAAAATCATCCGAGACCATAATGGTGGGCGACATGCCGGTGGATATCCAAGCCGGCAAAGCTGCGGGTGTTACGACCGTCGCCATTGATACAAGCGAATGCCTCGAAGCTCTCGTAAAGAGCCGACCCGACCACGTCGTTAAAACTCTTGCGGAGATAGTTCATTTGTTGTTTTGAACAGGTGAATTAATGCACAAACAGACTTGCGAAGACGCCGATGAAATATGGCCATACGATGATCGCGAGTAGCCCTTTCCAAAAACCGAGTTGGAGAAATCCGATGGTGAAAAGCCACCCCACCATCCACGCGCCTCCCAAAAAGCTATGTTGTTGTATTTTTATGATGCTCATACGTGTAGTATACACCGAAATTAAAAGTGGTAGAATCAAAAGTATATGACCCGCATCGCAATCGTCGGTATATCTGGCTCTGGAAAATCAACACTCGCACGCAAGATCGGGGAGAAGCTTACTGTGCCGGTTATTCACCTTGATAAAATATTTTGGGATGTCGGCTGGAAAGAGCGATATTCAACAAGGGAGGAATTTAATGCCGCCGTGAATAAGATTGCTGAGGAAAAAGATTGGATTATTGACGGAAATTACCGAGCCTCGCTTGATAATCGCCTGGAAAAAGCTGACGCAATTGTTTTCCTGGATTTTCCAAAATGGCTCGGCCTCTGGCGTTCTTTCAAAAGAGTTTTTAATCGTAAACAGCCGTTCGATAAAGCAGAGGGAGTAAAAGAGCGAATTGATTTTGCCCATGTTAGATTTGTCCTCTCGTATTCGAATCATGAAATGTATGCTCGAGTGGAAAAATATAAAGATACGAAAAAAGTATATATTGTTCGGAACGATAGAGAGAAACAGGCTTTGCTGGCGAATATAGAAGCCCAATCACCTGCTCTATAGTGACGAGGAAAAGAATGTCGTATTAGTAAAAAAATAATAAAAAACTGAGATCCAGACGAATCTCAGTTGTTGAATGGTGCAGCTACGCACATTCCGAGGAGACTTCCTCAATTTTGCCTTTCCAGGGTGTGATGCTTTGCGGGATGTCGTCTGTCATGGTGTCAATTGTGTAGAGTGTGACAGAAGCATTCTCACATTCGCTATGTTCTTTCATTTCCAAAAATTTTTCCACGCTCAGATTGTGGATTAATCTCTGAAAAAGAAGAAACCACCGGCCATGCCCGACAATGAGCATGTTTTTTGGATTGGGAACGAGGAGACGCTCAGTGACAAAGCTGCGTATCTGCAGTTCAACGTCGGGACAATTTTGTCCACCGGGCGCCCTGAAGTGGTAGTATCCCGCACGTTTCCGAAGTTTAATCTGGTCAGGGTATCTCCATTCAATTTCAGCCTTTGAGAGCTCGTGGAAGATCCCGTCCCATTTTTCATCAAGTCTCGGGTCGGTGACTGGTATGTCGGTTCGGCCGAGTTCTTTCAGAATTACTTCCATCGTTTCGGATGTTCTCGTGAACGTTGAATGGAAAAAATATCCGAAATATTCTGAACCAAATGTTTCCTTTAAATACTGACCGGTGATTTCCGCTTGCTGCCGGCCGAGATCCGTAAGAGGGTATGCGTGGTTGGGTATTTCAAGGGCTGAGCGCTCATCTTGCGATAGGGTGTTTCCGACCGACAGGGCATGTCTGACAAAGACCATATTTCTCTGAAAATTCATATGTTTCCTTTCTTTTCTCAGGGTACTCCTTTTTGTCGATAACGCAAGATTGTTTGATATAATTAGCTTGCTATAAAAAACAATAAAATGGCAACTCAAAGGGAGGTCATGGAGTTTATACTTGAACAGCTGGGAGATCGACGGCGATTTTCAGTGAGGGCAATGTTTGGGGAATACGCTCTGTACGCAGACGGAAAAGTCGTCGCGTTGATATGTGACAATCAGCTTTATGTGAAAATTCTACTCGCAAGTGCGGAGCTCGAAAATATATGCGAAAAAGGGGAGCCATACCCAGGTGCTCGACCCTATTATCTTGTTGAGGAAGACGCTATCGGGAGACTCGAGCAGCTTCCTGATATACTGTTTGATATAGCAGAAGCTTTGCCAATCAAGAAAAAGAAAATTAAAGGAAAGAAATAAAAAACCACGATTATCTCGTGGTCATTCCGACAATTTCTCTTTCGAGCGGTAGTCGGCGTACCGTACGTTTGAATTCAACATCTTTGTTTTTTAAATTTGACGTTGAATTCATGGTCAAGTTTTACCATCGCAGCAGCCTCAGAGAGTTCTCTTGCGTGTAACACTTGGAGGATGAGCCGTTCCCGATTGCTCAGGTTTGCAGCGTATTCATCGAGTTCACGCAGATGCACCGGGATCCATTTTCTTTCCTTCAGTATTTCGTCCTGCAATTGGTGATCGCTCAGGGACGAATAATATTCGTAGGAATGAGGGCGGATGAGCTCGTATTCCTCAAAGTGACCTTCGCGACGGCGTGAGTCAAAATTTGCACGGCACTTTTGTAGTTTTTCAAGTTCTCTTCCGTCTTTCTCAACAATCAGCCCATTCAATGTCCACGCAAGACGATCGGGGTCCTGTATCGGGAGCCCAAGTTCGAGAACGTGGATTTGAAAAAGATGCGTCTGATTTTTTTCATCGAATACCTTGAACCAGATCATTTTGTCCTCGGTAAGTCCAAGGATAAGGTCTTTTCTGCCGGGCCCTTTTTTTATAGTATAACTAGTTGACATATATGTTGTATTTCAACGAACGGGTACCTTAAACGGAGAAGGCACCTAACTCCCTGATCTCTTTCGAGACGACTCGCCATACGGTCGAGAATTTCTAATAGTATGTTATCATTAAATATACATTATGTCAATAGTAGTGTAGTGAATTAGCACCCTAAACGCAACAAAGTTGGCAGGCTAATTGCAACACCCTTTTCGAGGTTCATACTCTGCAGATGTCACATACACACATTGGTCCAGGAGATTGGGCTTGCATTGGACGCACGCTCAACGGTCCTGAATTTAGTGACTGGGAACGTCTTGAACAGAGGTCAGGCATGACGGTGTATTTTGCATATCCATATCATTTCTGGGAACGAGGAACGAACGAAAATACCAACGGATTGCTTCGTCAGTATTTTCCTAGATCAATGGATTTCAATCTCATTACGCATGCTGAACTTGCTCACGTTGTCCGTCGTCTCAACAATCGTGAACGGAAACGTCTCAAATTCAAAACTCCTCAGTCTCTTTTCTCGAAAAACTAACTGTTGCAATTAGAGTGACAATTCAGTTGTATGTCAATAAAAAAACCGGCATCCACCCCACTACCAAATGTTGAGGATGCCGGTCAGCGGAAAACCAACGAGTTTGGCAACGTCCGCCACGTAACAAGTTTAGGACGTAGAACCAAAAGGTCAGTTTTCAACTTGGGCTCAAGTTAACATATATCATTCATATTGTAAATAGACCTTAAAGGTACCAAAACATTACCCAAAATTTGCTATACTTCTTCTAAAGAACATGAAGAAACCCCGCACCATTAAAACTGCTAAAACTATTAAAACAATTTTTATCCTAGGTGTGGGTTTTGTTTTGTGGGTTATATTGGTTGTTCTGCAGCAGCCTGAGGTTACTGTTTTTACGCCAGAAGCTGGATCAGAATTTGCGAGTACAAGTATTAGTGTGAGTACGGACACAGAAGTTGCCGTAGTTCCCAAACCAAAGATTCGCATCTTGATCGTCCCAGGTCATGAGCCGGGGTATGGTGGTGCTCAATTTGGAAATATCAATGAACGTGATCTTGTTGTCGAACTTGCGCAGGATTTACAGAAGTTTTTGCAGACCAATGATTCATACCAAGTTTTCATTACACGAGATACACAATCATGGGACCCCACTTTTGCCGATTATTTTAAAAACAACACAGATAGTATTGTTGCATGGGAAAAAGCAGCAATTAAAAATACAGACCAGCTCATCTCAGTTGGATCGCTTGCAAAACCCGTGGTGTCGATAATACATATTAAGACCGCGACCGATCCCGCAGTCCGTCTTTATGGCATTACAAAATGGTCGAATGAAAACAATATCGATTTAATGATCCATGTCCACCTCAATGACTATCCGGGGCATTCTCAAAAAACTGCTGGAGAATATTCCGGCTTTGCAATATATCTTCCCGCGCAGCACTATTCAAACAGCACAACAACACATGCAATTTCAGAAGATATTTTTAAACATCTTGCAAAATACAACCCTGTCAGTAACTTTGATTTGGAAGTAGGGGGTCTTATCGACGATCCGGAGCTTATCGCCGTAGGTGCAAACAATACGTCCAAAGCTCCTAGTATGCTTATTGAATACAGCTATCTCTATGAGCCGCAGCTTGTAAATCCAAAAACCCGTGCAACGGTACTTAAGGATCTCGCGTACCAGACATTTCTCGGACTGCAGGATTTTTATGGTCAAACAGATGCTAGCGCACCTACAACCGCTTCCTATGACACATCAGTGTTGCCCTATGTCTGGAATAATCCGCTTCCAAGCAAGGGTACATTTGCTGATATTTATGCACTGCAGACAGCACTTGAATCCGCAGGTTTCTATCCTCCAGCAGGGGAAACAATGACCACGTGCCCTCGAAGTGGCGTTTTCGGTACCTGCACATGGAAAGCACTTTTTGCATTTCAAACTAAATATGGGATAACAGGAAAAGACGGATCCACCGAAAAAAAGACCCTTGATGCGCTTAATGCGAAGTTTTAAAGTTTGGTATCTTAGGAAGCACTCTCATTCCACGTCGGTTTGCGTCCCGTTTTTTTCATATATTTATATTCGTGCCAGGTGAGGAAAATAATAGAGATGTCGAATACAGTAAGCACCAATAGCCAGAGTGAGCCGGTGTGGATAAATTCAAAAATCTGATATATTCCAAAAAGTGAAAAAGAAATCATTGCGAGGGGATAGGCCCAGAGCTTTTCTTTGAACAGGTTGAGTACGAGGAAGCCTTTTATTAATCCATGAGAAAGGAGATAGAATGCAATAAAATGCTGAGAATTTACTGATAGATTTTGTGCGGAAGTGATGAGGTAATTTGAAAACAGGTCTTTTGGATCCTCAGATATTTCTTCTCGGGTGATAGAGAGAACCAAGTTTATGACGAACTGTTGGCTTATGAATAATACGATAAAGCCACCGACGATTTCGATGATAGAGTGAATCCCTTTGAATACGAGGCTTATATCAAAGATTCGATGTATGTATTTTTCATTTTTCCAGAATGGCATGTTGATAGGGTAATGGTAGCACATATACGCTACACAAGATGTGCTAACTACGCTACTATATACTGCATGGCAGTTTCTAAAATTCAGAAAAAAGTTATATTTTCCTGTAGTCATATTGCGAAAAAGTTTGACCAGACGGAGGTCTTGAAAAGTGTGTCATTTACCATTTCAAAAAATGAGAGGGTTGGCCTTGTGGGTGCGAATGGCTCCGGCAAAAGTACACTTTTGAAAATAATCGCGGGACTTCTCGAGAAGGACGATGGGGTGGTGACACATTCAAAAACACTAAAAATAAAATACCTCCCGCAAATTCATGTCGGTGCAGACGAGTCTGAGAGAAACCTTTCTGGTGGGGAAATTGCAAAGAAAATACTGCAGCCGATTATCGCATCCGACGCTGACCTTTTTATTCTCGATGAGCCCACAAATAACCTCGATGAAGACGGTTTGAAGCTTATCGAAAATTTTATTTCAAAAAGCAGCCGGGCATTTTTAATCGTATCGCACGACCGAATGTTTCTCGATAACATCGTGACTAAAATAGTTGAAATCGACGCCAAGTCAAAAACATCTTCAATTTACGAGGGGAACTATTCCACATATATTGCCGAACGAAGTGCAAAAATCGAGCGACTTTGGAAAGAGTATGCCGACAAAACCGAGAAGGTTGAAAAGATGAGAGCTTCGCTCGACGAGAGGGTTTCTTGGATTAAGGAAATAGAGACCACGCGTTTGAACAATAAAAATTTGCCAATGCATGAGAAGGAAAAGCCTGTCGCAGCAGTGCTTCGCGATAAGGAGGGCCGGGCTGGTCGTCGGGCAAAAGTGATGAAGAATCGCCTCGAGCATTACAAAGAAGAATCGAAAGAGGTGACAAAACCGCATCAAGGCTTGCCGCTCAAGGTGGTTTTCGATGGTGATCGCGGTGGTGTGAAAGTCTTTGATTTAAAATCAGTCGAAAAGAAAATTGGTAAACGAAGAGTCGGACCGATTGATTTACATATAAGCTATGGCGATCGTCTGCATATTGTCGGCAAAAATGGTTCGGGGAAAACGACGCTTTTGAAAATGCTTACGGGAGAGCTGACGATTGATGCCGGCACGCTGGAAAAAGGGGAGAATGTGACCATCGGATATATTTCTCAGGAGCGATGGTTTAACAGGCCCGACACAAAAGTCATTGATGAATTTTTGGAGAGGACAAAAATACCGGAGACAAATGCCCGGGAAATTCTCAATCGTTTTCGGATTACCACTGAAGATGTCAAAAAACACCTTTCTGAGCTAAGCCCTGGAGAATACTCTCGATTACTCGTCGCTGAGCTTGTAGCGATAAAGCCAAACTGCATTATTCTCGACGAGCCAAGCAACCATCTCGACCTTGAAGTACTTGAAGAGCTTGAGAAGGGGTTGACCGAATACAAAGGCACGCTCATCATCGTCAGCCACGACAGATATTTTGTGGAAAAAGTTTCGCTCACGACTATTTTTAACGTGGATGAGTGTTCTAAAAAAGTGATATAATAGAAGGACGATGAATTATTCTGAACAACCACAAGATAGTAATGAGCACAAAGAGAAATTTGATCCCCTAGATTCTTGGGATGTTCACATTGCGTCTCTCGGAAAAAGTTTGAAGGGTGTTGATAAGAAAGCGACGCCAGAGGAGTGTTTTGAAGAGGGTGTTGGTTTTGTTTCCGGTCGCCGGTATGAGGATGGCTTTGGTTCATGGAATCCAGGTAGTGGAGACTGGATTACTGAAGCACCAGAAAAGGTAGTTCAATTTGATGAAAATTTAATAAATGGAGTGTGTCGTGCCCAGGTTGATTTTTCTGTAGTTGGTCAACCTGATGGCCCCGGAACCTCTGGTCATGTTTGGGCGGTACGATTGTGGGATCAAGAAGAAAATAAAGCAGTAGAAAATAGCAATGTTTTTTCAAATAAACTCTCTCATGGAGTGACAGCAGCACTAGCCAAGGCCCCGGAATGGGCGACAAGCATTTGGAAGACAAAAAAAGAATTAATAAAACACGGCTTGTTTGTCGAGTCTAAGAGAGCAGTTTATTATTTAAAATTTTATTTAAACCGTGAAGATAAAGTTCTGGAAGAGATAATAAAAAATAAATTTTCTGAAAGTAGTTCTACGTACAAAGATATCCTTCTAGCGGGAGGAATTGATGAGTGGATTGAGAAAAAAGAAAAAGAAGGTGAGGAAATAGAAAGTCTCACTAAAAAACTTTTTAATTTAGGAAAAGAGCTCTTTGCTTTTATAGAAGTTGGGTCAAAACAACATAATGAAAATTTAGCAAAAGATTTTATTGATGATGAAGATGATGCTTCTGACGGTGATGGATGGCTACCTCCTCCACAATGGAAGAAGTAAAAGTTGTTAGACTATTTTTGTAATTTTCTATATCTTTTATTTTCATATGGGGATATACTTATCACATGGGAAATAGAACAAACACACCAAGAAAGACGTCACGTTCGCACAAGACCAAGAAGCGACTTGCAATCAAGCATGCGCGACTTGCGAAAAAGTCTGTGAAGAAAACTTCGAAAGCAAAGAAGACTTCAAAGAAATAACCGCGAACTGCACACAAACAAAAGAGGGCCGAGGAGGCTCTTTTTTGTTGGGGATTGACTTCTGTATATGTTTGATATATCATTGATTAATCAAATATAAAACAACCATATGAAATCAACAACCCCACAACTTACGTTTTTCATCACTCTCGCCGAAGCGTATGCAAAAATAGCAAACGCATTTGATAGACACATGCTCGGAGGTCTTGGATTTAATGATTTGATCATCTTGTATCACCTCAGTCAGGCACCCGATGAAAAAATGCGCCGTATTGATCTTGCGGATAAGATAGGTCTCACACCTTCGGGAATCACGCGTATGCTTCTTCCTATGGAAAAGTGTGGCATGGTAACGCGCGAAGCTACTTCTGAGGATGCCCGGGTGAGCTATGTAAAGCTTGCGTCTGGTGGTAAGCGGCTACTCACAGAAACCCTCAAGGAAGCGGAAATCCTTTCCGAAGAACTGTTGCCATCGATGAAGCTTTCGAAAGTAAAAGATCTCTCAAAAATATTCGATTTATTTAAAATTGGCCGGATAGGCTAGAGGTCATTCTTGTTACCAGTGGAAAAATATTCTTTTCTATGAGATGGAAAATAGTATTTAAAACGACGTGATATAATATACTCGCCATGAAAAATGAATCAATAAGCAACCCAGAGATTCCAGGGATAGCAGATTTTATGATTAACAGAAAAATTGATCCTGCTGATATGGCTCTGATTCAAGATATTGCTTCATTTTCGAGAGACCTTATTATTACCTCACTCCATAATATATTTAATGTCTACAGAAATAAAAGTGATAGCGAACTTGAATATTTAATTTCAACCTCAAGAGACGAAAACACCATATTGCTTTACAGGAAAATGCTCGAGTTTTCTATAAAATATGGTTGGGCAACAAGTCTTAATCTTGTCCGTGTTTTAGAAGGGGAGGTGTAGAATGTGATGCTTTTTTCATATAAAAAAACCTACTTGCTCGAGAGCGTTCGGTTTTGTATTTCAGTGATTCAGTTCAAATTTTGAGGATTCGAAGTTTGATATCATGGTGCACTTTTTCCCACCTGAGGCGGATCTTCTTCCGAAGAGAAGTGATTTTCGAGCGCACTTGTATCCGCAGGATTTGGAGAGCATTCACCTGCGGATATTTCTCGATGAGCACCTCGTGGTGCTGAGTGCGGACCAGACTGATCTCGTTTGCGATTGCACGTGTCTCCTCTTTTTTCCCAAATGGGGAATGACAGTGTAAACATTCAGTAGCTCGTTCGAGCATACTTGCGCCACATGTAGGGCAACGGAGTCCTGATAATGCCATAATTTATTTTCCTTTCTTTTGAAAATGTACCCCAATTTTGAATAAAGGTCAACCTCAAAAGAACATTTTAAAAAGTATCTATAACACTTTTTCTAGTTCCACAGTCTTTTCTTTTTTGCCGAACAGTGAAGTAATTCCCATAAACATAAGGAAAAATGCGAGTGAGAACATGATGCCACCATACACATCAGAGAACCAGTGTACGCTGAGGTATATTCTACTTAGACCGATGAGGAGAGCTAAACCAAGCGAAACCCCAACGCTTAGATTTCGGACAAGGCCTGGTTTGAGTTTTAAATACAACGCGTAGGCAATAAAAAGAAGGACAATCGTACTTTCAGTTGTGTGTCCGCTGGGGTAGCTCCATCCTCCAGCACCTGTGAGCCAATGTTCGGGTCGTACCCGATGAAAAAAATCTTTGTAATATCCGGTGGCAAAATGAATTGTCCAGAATCCAAGCATAAGTCCGAGAACAGATTTCCATTGTTTGAAAAAAATAAAAGCGATAAGCGATATCCAGTATATGATCAATAGGTTAGTTCCAGCTCCGAGGTTGGTGATCAAATTCATTATCTTTATGACAAAGGGAATATGGAGCGACGTGGCATTATTTTCTATAACATCATCGATGTGAAAGAAGATGCCAGTATTTCCATGAACGGCAAAGCCAATGATGTAAAAAAGAATCATGAGCACCAGGCCGGCGACGATCGCTTTGTAGGAATTGATGAAATTTTTCATGCAATAATGTGCCTAGTATATCATGCTCAACACATTGAATACGACACTTGGAATGCTCTTGCATATATTAAATATTTATGTTATAATCCCACCGTTAATTTGAACGTTGAAAAACGAATAACCACAAACAAAAACCACAAAAAGAAAGGCTACGTATGTCTCTACCATCACCCGGTAAGGAAGCCCTCTGGGGCAAGTTGAAAGACCTGATCGAGGAATTCATCCTCAAGTCGCGGATGATTCTTGTGCCATTCTGTGTCGCATTGCTTTTTGAAATACTCACCATTTCGGTGGATTTTTTCAAGGTGCTTTTCGGCTACGATTGCGCGGAGTCACTCACGGCACACACCCTCCAAGGTCTGGAGCTTCTCGACATCACGATGATTGTCAATCTGATTTGGCTCATCAGCGCGGGAAGTTACTATGTCTTTGTTGACAACAACTATCAGGATGAGTCCGGCAAACGTCGGCCGCGATGTCTCGTCCATGTGTCAGCAGGAATTCTCAAGGAAAAAATGGCAGGGTCGCTCATCGGCGTTTCTTCCATCTATCTTTTGAAAATTTTCCTCGACATCTATACATCATCGCAAAAAGCAGATTGGGAAAAAATCGGGGTTTTGCTCGCCATATACACGGCGTTTATTGTGGGACTCCTCGCATTCAACCATGCGAATGCGGCCCCTCATCACAACCACGAAGAAAAAAACGAAAACAAAAAACAAGAAAAAACCACTGAAGGAAAGGAGAAAGAATGAAAATAAACAAAACATTGTCTGGACTCATCACGGTTCTAGTCTGCGCACTTCTCTCGGCCATCGTGCTTACGGGATGTGAACAGTCAACGCCGGCGTCGCGGGACAAAAAGCATTATGGCTTGGTGTATTGCCAGACCAATAACGGACACTACTACGCCCGGTGTCACAACAAGACTGACAACTCGTTCTCGTTTTGGGAGTTCGTGCACGATCCCAACACGCTATCGTTCATCTCATCTGATAACGAGATGAATCCCAGCTCGACGTATTTTAGGTCGGGGACATGGGTAAGGGCCGCATCAGAACCTTCCGGACTCAAGGCGACCTCGAAAGTCGTTGAAGAAGAAAATGAACACCCGGATAATCAAGTCGAAGAAGAAACATCTGCTATTGAGCAGGAGACGATAACCGAAACGACGACCGAAACCCAGGCCGACACCATGGAAGCAACAAGTATCGGTGAAGCCGATGCTGGCACAAGCTCTACTGGAGATAGTGGTAGCTCGGGTGGCGACGGAGGATCTTCCGGTGGAGGAGACTCTGGTGGCGGGGGCGATGGTGGTGGAGGTGGTGATGGTGGAGGCGCGGATTAATTCCCTGGGAATGTTTTTATGAAAACACATGAAACAAGCGTTCAGAGGATAGCTCTCGACCTCGATGCTGTCACGGAACACCTCCGAGACACCACTCGGCGAGGATACGTGTCAAACTGTTGCGGTGCAGCGGTTTACTCACCAATACCCTCGTGGGCTATATGCCTTAAATGCAAAGAGCATTGCGAGAGTGTCAAAGAAAATTAAAATAAACAACACAGCCCGGCGGTTAACCGGGCTTTTTTATTTGCTGACCACTCGCTACTGATTCGTAGTATAATTAAGTAAATATGAAAAAAATAAATACAATTTTCTCCGGTAGTTTTATTAGTGCAATTGTCTTTGTTGTGTGGACAAGTGTGGCAAGTGCCGCGGGTCCTGCATGTACAAATCTTTCCGCCGACCTTCAGTATGGGGATAGCAACTTGACTACTGGAGGCCAAGTCACTGTCCTACAGAATTTCCTCACTGCCTCTGGGTATTTATCAGCCTCGGCAAATGGTCACTTTGGTCAGGCGACACTTTCGGCAGTAAAGTCATTCCAGGCCGCGCGTGGCATAGCAAAAACTGGTTTTGTCGGTCCTGCGACTCGCTCAGCTATACAAAAAATAAGTTGTGTTTCGACAGCGACAGCGTCTCTTAATAACCAACAAGTTTTACTTGCGTCGACGACCCTTACACAGATCCAGTCTTTTAGCGCACCAAATACGGGAGAAACTCTCAAAGAAGGAAATAATTATTCAATCTCATGGAATGGCACACCGCAGGGGATATTTAATATTGTTCTCGAAGACCAGTATGGTGCCGGCGCTGGATTTATCGCCCAAAATCTTTCTGGTGCTACAGGCTATACGTGGAAAGTTGGCAACATCTATTCATCCAGCGTCCAGGCAAATACGCATCTTGATCCTGGAACATATCGCATAAGAATTGTGAGTCTTTCAGGGCCGACTCCAGCAGATAAAATGAGCGGATTTTTTACTGTCACAGGTCAGCCTCTTAGTGTAAATTCAATCATGCCGAATTCGGTGCCAAATGACAATGCATCTGCAGTTGTTTTGTACGGGTCTGGGTTTGACTCGACGAGCCATGTGTATTTTGATGCGATATATGGCATCGCTGCAAGCATTCTCTATACATCTTCCGATGGAAAAGTCCTCGTATTTTCTGTGCCGACAGCTGTCTCCACAGGATCCCACTTACTTTCATTGACCAACAATTATTCTTCTTCAACAGCAGCCACGAGTATTACTATTACTAATTAATTTTCGCAGTGCTTTGATTTAATCAAATAGATTTACAAGATATCCATCGAGGACGCGCTGGTCTTTATCGTAGAAAAATTGATTCGCATTGTTGAGGTCAGTAGCGAGCTTTACACCGACAAATCTCCAGTGCCATGGTTCAAAAACATAGAAGGGATTGTTTTTTGGATATGAGATCACAAAACCATATTTGTAGGCATTGTTCATGAGCCATGTGTAGGCGATAGTTTTATCGAAGCCGTTGAGTTGACCACCGAGACCGGGAGTGATGAGGTCCACCGCTGTCCCAAGCTGATGTTCTGAATACCCCTGGTCTGCAGAGAAAGAGTTTGCGGTACCAGCTCCGTAGGTGACTTTGTATTCTCCCTTGAGTGCGCTTTGTTCGCTAAATGAACGGTATCCAGAAGCAACATACATTTTTGCTGTACTTGATGCGTCATCGAGCATCTTTTTTAAATACGACCAGACGGGTGCATCGACGAGGGTGTGTTTTGTGGTGCTGTAGTTGTAGCTTGCTAGTACTTCGGTGAGTTCCGCCGGAGCATAATTTTCATTTAGGAAAAATACTTTTGAATATTTTTGCAAAAGCTGGGGATCGGTCTTGCTTAATTTTTGGAGCGTTGTGACTGTGCCTGTGATCGTCCCTACTTGTTCACGGTAATTTCCAAGTTGGTTTTGTATGACGCCAACGTTCTGTTTTTGTTCCATGATTGCGCTTGCGAGGTCGGTGCGATTTTTTAAAATAGTGTCCTCTAGAGTCTGTGTGGTCGAAGCAAGACTGACTTGTAACGTCGAGACATTGTTTGAAAGTTTTTTAATCTGGCTATAATTTATCCAGCTTATATATCCAAAACATACGGTGCTTATCATGAAAAGGATAATAGCCACGATGCTGATTTTATGAAAAATATGAGCCCTTTTAAAAAACTCAATAGCTTTTTTAATATGCGTTTTTATACTCATGGGTAGTATAGTATCATAATGATATACTATCCGCATGAATACCGCTTTATTGTTTTCTGATGGCCAGATCAACCCCTTTGTCCTCTCGGGAGCTTTTGCTTTTATCACAATACTTATTTTATGCATTATTTACGTACTTGCGACCATACAGCGCCGGGTAAAAAAAGGCGTAGAGATTGAAACAAAGTCACTTTTTGTCGATAAAGAGCGCTTTAGGATTTTGTATGAAAATGCACCGGTGCCGTATGTTATTCTCGACAAAAAAGGCGTCATAAAGACGTTGAATAAATCAGCACTGCGTTTTTTTGGGGTGACTGCAGAGGAAGCGATTACCGTAAATCTTTTTACGCTTGGCGCAGGTGAAGACGAAAATGCAATGCTTCAGCTCGGAGAATATTTTAAAGTCAATTCACCAATAAGTAACAAGGAGATACGTATTACCACAAAAAGCGGTGACACTCGGTGGGTTCGACTCTCGGTCTTTACTGAAGGGTCAGTTGACGACAACTATGCTGGAGTAGCAACTATTTTTGATATTTCTGATCAGAAAAAACTTGATCAAGCAAAAACAGAATTCGTTTCACTCGCGTCCCACCAAATGCGTACGCCGCTTACGACAGTAAAATGGTATACCGAAATGCTTCTATCCCCAGATATTGGTGAGCTCAATCAGGGGCAAAAAGATTATCTTAAAATCATAGGTGAAGTGAATGGTGACATGATTGACTTGGTCGACACGCTCCTCAACGTCTCAAGAGCGGAAATTGGCAGACTAGTCGTCGAAGCAAAACCGACAAATGTTGGGGAAGTCGCAGATGGTATTTTGGTCGAGCTTTCTTCACAGGTGGAAAAAAAGAAAATGAATGTTGTAAAGCAGTATGACGGTCTACTTGAAAGCGTGAAAGTTGACCCGAAATTACTCAGGATTGTTATCCACAATCTCATGACAAATGCCATAAAATATACGCCTGAAGGTGGCACGGTAACAGTAGCTTTTAAAGAAGGTGCAGAAGGAAACCAGGTAATTGTGACCGATACAGGCTATGGAATACCTGAAAATCAACAGAATAAGATTTTTACGAAGCTTTTCAGGGCGGACAATGTCAAGGATGTAAGCAGTAGTCAGAGTACAGGTCTTGGTCTTTATCTGATAAAATCAATCGTAACCGCGATGGGCGGGTCGATCAGCTTTACTTCGAAGGAAAATCAGGGCACATCCTTTATCGTGACGCTTTAATAACAATAAAAATATGAATAATAAAAAGAAAGTGTTGATTGTGGATGACGACAATAATTTGCGTAAAGTGCTTATCGATCAATTAAACATTTCTGGTTTCGAGACGTATGGTGCGCAAAATGGTGAAGAAGGTTTGCAGAAAGCTCTTGAGATTCATCCTAATGTCATCTTGCTCGATATCCAAATGCCAAAAATGGACGGCTGGCAAGTGCTCGAAAAATTACGTGCGGATGCGTGGGGAAAAGACGCAAAAGTTATGATGCTTACATCATCGGATCAGATGGACAATGTTGCGCACGCTATGGAGAGTAGTGTCTATACCTATATCGTGAAATCAAATCTCAAATTAGAAGACATTGTTGAAAAAATAAAGGGAACTGGAAAGTAACCTAATTATATATGAAATTAATCACATTAAATACGTGGGGAGGTCGGGCCGGACGTGAAGGGCTACTCGCGTTTTTTAATGCACATAAAGATGTTGATATCTTTTGCCTGCAAGAAATATGGGCTGCACACTATAAGGATATGCAGGGTAAGCTTGCTGGCGGCAAGGTTCTAAAAAATGATGAGATCATGACGCATGGCAGGCAAGAGATCTCTACACTTCTGTCAGATCACTCGGCGTATTTTCGTCCCCATCTTCTTGATGATTATGGTCTTATGATGCTCGTCGATAAGAAAGTCCCAATAGTTGAAGAGGGTGAGACTTTTGTATATCGACACAAGGGATATATTCCCGAAGGTGACGCTGGGAATCATGCACGAAATATTCAATATGTAACGGTTAAGGTAAAAAATCGACTCGTCACAATTATTAATTTTCATGGACTTTGGAATGGAAAAGGAAAGACTGATACTGAAGATAGAATTCAGCAGTCAAATAAGATTTTGGACTTTATTAAAAAATGTTCAGGAGATGTTATCTTGTGTGGCGATTTCAACCTCCTTCCAGAAACAGAAAGTCTCAGACTTTTTGAAAAAAGTGGCTTAAGGGATTTGATTAAAGAATATAAAATAAGGTCGACACGAACGTCGTTTTATACAAAGCCCGAAAAACACGCAGATTATATTTTTGTCACAAAAAATATAAAGGTCACAGATTTTAAAGTATTGCCGGACGAGGTCTCTGATCATCTTGCGCTCAGTCTCGATTTCGAGTAGATGAGAGCCGTTAATTAATGTTGTATAATGTACATATGAATAGCAAGAATCAATCTAGTGGTTTCATTTCTGCGCCTCTTATGCTTATTGTGGCAACGCTTATTTTTGCGGGTGGATGGTATGTATACAATGGTGGAAAAGATACTCAGCATACGTTACTTCCCACATTTCCATTCTCGACCGTGACGACTCCCCCTGTTTCCACAGCTACCACTTCTATTACGGCAAGTTCATCAAATGTAACAGTAAAAAAGAGTGTTGTGTCCGGTAATACATCAGTATCAAAACAAACAATTCAAAAACGAAAAGTCGAGCGAGAAGACGATGGTGAAAATGGAGATGATGATCGTCGTACTGTTCAAACTCAGACTCAAACCCAAACCAAAACAAATACCACGAACACCACAAATACAACAAGTACAGGTACAAGCTACACACTGACTCAGGTCGCCTCACATAACAATGCTTCAAATTGTTGGACAACAATAAACGGTTTTGTGTACAACATAACAAGTTACATATCACAGCATCCCGGAGGAACAGGTGCTATTATTGCTCTGTGTGGTATTGATAGTTCGGCGGATTTCAACTTACAGCACGGTGGACAAGCGCGTCCCGCTTCCGAACTTGCTTCATTTAAAATAGGCACTTTGGCATAATAAAATTATGGATTTTAAACACGTTTTTTGGCGTCCTGGTGCTATTCTCGCGCTTCTTGTGGTGGGACTTTTTCATATACCTTTTATACTTTTTCTCGCAGTACTTGCTGGGATTTTTTTGATTGTGTTCGAATCGTATCATGAAGTGAGGCAGGGAAGATTTAGTCTTGATTACATTGCTTTTGTAGCGATGGTGGTGTCGCTTGTGTCTGGGCAATATCTTGCCGGAGCAGTTGTTGCGCTCATGTTTTCTGGTGGAAAAGCATTGGAGTTGTTTGCATCGGGTAAAGCACACGCAACGCTCAAGGCATTGGCTGATACGATACCAAAAAATGCACTCACTTTTCGTGAGGGCACGTATGTTGAAATTGCTTTGCAGGATATTCACGAAGGCGAAAAAATTCTCGTTAAAAAAGATGAAATAATTCCACTCGACGGAACTATCGCTTCTTCCCAGGGGGGACTTTTTGATTTTTCAAATCTTACTGGGGAAGTCGAGCCTATTTCAATCAAAGAAAATACACTTGTGAAAAGCGGTGCAGTCAATATTGGTGAATCCGTCGAGCTTCGCGTTATTGGAAATTTTTCTTCTTCTACATACCACAAAATTGTCTCGCTCGTTGAAGATGCAAAAGCTCACCCTGCGAGAATTGTACGAATGTCGGAAAAAGCAAATATATATTTCACCATAGTAACTTTTGTTTTTGCGGTAGTGGCATATTTTTTTAATGGAGAACTTGGGAGAGTTCTTGCGGTGCTTGTTATTGCCACTCCATGCCCACTTATCATCGCTGCGCCGGTGGCATTTATCGGCGGCATGTCGAGGCTTGCGCGGTCAAGTATTATTATGCGCAAGCCAGCTGCTTTTGAAGATATTTGTCGCGCGGACACGGTCTTTTTTGACAAGACGGGGACTCTTACTATGGGCGAACCCTCGCTCTCATCTATCGAATTTGTGAGGGATGTTCCAGGGAACTCATCTTTTTTGCAGTCCGATGACGACGCGCTACGTGTTGCAGCGGGTATTGAAATACACTCGCTCCATCCTCTGGCTCGAGCGATTGTCAGTGAAGCAAGGCGGAGAAAGCTTGTTTTTCCAATTGCTACAAAAATCACAGAGATTGTCGGGCAAGGCATATCAGGAAACGTATACGGACGGACATATGCAATTGCGGGTACTTCGAAGGTAATGCAGGGTATTGCGCTTGTATTGCGTTCGGAAGGTAAGGATGTCGCGGTATTTAATTTCTCAGATACTCTCAAGAAAGGAGCGGGACGACTTATCGCTGCTTTAAAAGACCAAGGCATTCGTACAGAAATCATTACGGGAGATAAAAAAGAAAATGCAGCACACGTTTTTGATGGACTTGATGTCGTCGTCCATGCGGAAACATCGCCCGAAGATAAATTTGAAATTATCGAAGAAGCCCATGCGGAGGGGCGAATTGTCGCCATGGTAGGGGACGGTTTAAATGATGCTCCAGCCCTCGCTCGAGCAAATGTCGGTATTGTCTTTTCCGGAACCGAAAATTCAGCATCTGTCGAAGCTGCCGATGTTGTTATCCTTGATCATCGCATTGTGAAGTTAGCGGAACTTTTTGACGCATCGCATCGCACTGTTGCCATTGCTCGGCAGAGTATATATGGCGGGATTGCTCTTTCTTGTGTTGGTATGGTTTTTGCTGCACTTGGGTATGTTCCACCTGTCGAGGGGGCAATTATTCAAGAAATCATAGATGTTGTAGTGATTTTGAATGCGTTAAGAACACTGCAGAAATAGGATATACTATAGTCGAGGTTTATTTTTGATGAGTTTTTTGTTACTATTCAGCCATGAAAAAGAATCCTGAAATAACAACAACAGTTCTTACCGGTGACCGTCCCACGGGACGCCTTCATCTAGGCCATTATGTCGGATCAATTCAAAATAGGCTCAAGCTTCAAGCTGAGAATGACAGTCTTTTCTATATGGTCGCTGATGTTCAGGCACTTACTGACAACGCCGACAATCCCACCAAGGTTCGCGACAATGTAAAAGAAGTCGCTCTCGACAATCTCGCCTGTGGCATCGACCCTGAAAAGACGACGATGTTTATCCAGTCTCAGGTTCCTGAAATCGCCGAGCTTACGATGTTCTTTTTAAACCTCGTCACCCTCGCACGCCTTAAAAGAAATCCAACAGTAAAAGATGAAATGAAACAAAAAGGCTATGGTGAAGACGTACCTGCCGGATTTCTCGCATACCCCGTGAGTCAGGCCGCAGATATTTTGACATTCAAGGCGGACACTGTCCCTGTTGGTGAGGATCAGCTTCCTGTGCTCGAGCAGGCAAATGAAATTGTAGATAAATTCAATGCTCTTTATGGTGAGACATTTTTACGCATAAAACCGATTATATCCCAGACGTCGCGACTTGTCGGCCTCGATGGCAATGCCAAAATGAGCAAGTCACTCAATAACGCAATTTACCTTTCAGACTCTGATGAAGAAATCGAAAAAAAGGTCATGTCTATGTATACCGATGCCACCCATATTCATGTAAATGATCCTGGAAAAGTAGAAGGGAATGTTGTCTTTACCTATCTTGATATTTTTGATCCAAAAAAAGACGAAGTTGCCGAGCTGAAAAAACAGTATCAAAAAGGCGGACTTGGCGATGTTGTTTTAAAGAAGCGCCTTGCAGGTGTTCTAAAGGAAGTTATTAGTCCGATACGCGTTCGACGGGAGAAAATTGAAGCGCAGGGCAATGTTATGAAAATTCTCGAAGAGGGAACAGCGAAAGCTCGCATTGTTGCTGCAAAAACACTCGAAGAAGTAAAGCGTGCAATTAAAATAGATTATTTCGGATAGCGTTTACGTCTGCGGCATCACCTTCTTTTTTTTCACCCACCCTCTCCTTTCCTCTCTCTCAAAAAAGGCAGCCCACTAGAAAATCGTACAGTTGAAACTCTGTCCTCATGTTAAATAAACAATGACTAATTAAATGAACCGTACGATTTTCTGGTGGACACCATTATTTAGTAAGTGACGGAGGGGAGGGGCGAGCATATTTTTCTAGAAATTAAAAAAGCCGCGATATTTCTGCGGCTTTTGCGTTGGTGGGAAAAAAGAGGTTATTGCGGCATTGTTGCGGGGATTGCTGTTGCCCAAAAGTTTTTGATTGTCCTTTCAAACGTTTTTTGTGCTTCGATATGTTTTAAGATATCGGTGACCAAGGTGTCCGGGACTTCAACTGTTCCAGCAGATTCTGCTTTTTTTGAGGGGGTGCAGCCTTTAAAGGCATACATTTTACCTTGGTAGACGGTAATCACTAGATTATCGGCTTCAGGGATATGCAATCGCGTGACGCGGTAGCCCATTCCGTGAATGGCCTCGAGGGCGCTGTCGGAGACTTTTTCGATGAATATATTCGCTTTCATTGAGGATCCTTTTGTTGTTCTGCTCGCAATGGTAGCACACTTTTTGCAGTGGTGACACCGAATTGTCACTCTAATTGCAACAGTTAGGGTTTGAGGAAAAGGGATTGTGGAAACACAGGGTTTTTTTATTTTTAATGATATACTTAATGCATATTATGTTTGATGAGCATCCTTTCAAGGTTTTTGAAGAAACCGAGTGGCAAGAAGAACGGGAGCTTCTCCAGCGCGAAATGGGAGTAGCTTTTTCGACACGTGCAAAAGACGGATCTTTTATGAGTGTTGAAGAGCAGATTGCTTGTGCAAATGAAATGGGGCTTGGAAGCGTTCAGTTTGACTTCAGAAACCGGCTGCCGCATGCTGTTGAAAAAGCTTCAGAAACACTTTCTGTCTTTCATGAATTGAATGACGGTGTTTCGGTTTCGATTCATGGCGAAACTCCAAAAATCGATGAGACAACACTGAAAATTAAAAATGCGGAGCTTCTTGCCAAAGAGCTCGATATTGCACGTTCTGTCGACGCAGAATCCTTTACTGTTCATCCGCCGTCAATACGCCAGGATCTCTTCGATGGCCTTGATCAAAGCATGAGGGATAGGATAGTTTCGGGGTACTGTGATGTTTTTGCGGAAAAAATAAATGCTGCGATAAAGGAAGGTAAACGATTTTCAGTAGCTATCGAAAACATGACCCTTGGTGGTGAAGACGGTGCGTGGGGACAAAAACCCGAAGATATCAAATTTCTTATCCAAAAAATTGAAGAGATGCTTGTGGGGAAATACGATATTCATCCTGACATTGCCCATGAATGTGTCGGTGCTACAATTGATATAAACCATGCGCTTGCGGGAGAAAAAGAAGCCTCTTCAATTCCAGAGGTTCTCGAGCGATGGTTTCAGGAGCTAGGGGAGTACATAAGAGTAATTCACCTCTATACTCCAGGAGATGCAAATACAAGTCTTATGCAAAAATTTGAATCAACGCTCAATCTTGCGGCACGATACAGTCCGGCCGCACAACTATTTATGGAGTCAAAACAAAAACCTGAAGTAACAAAGCATGTCTTTGCTTCAGTTAAAAATAAAAAATTATGATCAGTATACATTTATTGCTTCACAACGTTGCCTCAGTCACCTCAATTATTTTTGGTGTAGGTTCTGCACTTTTTGTGTATCTCAACAACCCGAGATCACGTGCAAATATTCTGTTTTCACTTACGATTTTGGCGGCGGTTGTGTTTGTTGTCTCCCATGTCATGGGAGTCAACGTATCCGACCCACACCTCTCAAAAAATATTTTGATGTTTAATCTTAGTGTTTTTGCTATCGGTTTTTTTAATTTTCATGCAATTCTTTCGGCATTGGGTAAGGAAAAACAATACCATACAGCTATCGTTGCCATGTATGCTTCAGGTATATTTTTTATCATCTATTTTTTGATATCCCAAGATCAATTTTTACTTGATTCTGTCCCAAAAATGTATTTTCCAAATTATTACAATCCGGGTATTTTAAATTGGACGAGAACAGTTTTTCTTTTTGGCATAAGTGTTCCGGTCACTTTTTTTGAATTTATACGAAGTTACCGTGCTGCTACATCACAGGCAGAAAAAAACAAATTGAAGTACTTTATCATGGCAATGGCGGTCGGATATTTTCTTGGTTTTATACCAAACTTCCTTGTCTCCAACATCATGATCGATCCACTCATCGGCATCTGGTGTATTGCCTTTTTTGCCATTCCTTTGATCTATGGTGCCGTGAAGTATGAACTTTTTGACATAAAAATTATCGCGAAGCAAGCATTTACCTATGGTATCGCGGTGGCCCTTATTGGAGGTGTTCTTTCGTCGATTGAGTATATGAGCCAGTGGATACGTGACGAATATGTTGATATGCCTCTCTGGATAGTTCCCCTTATTCTCTCTGCGATAGTAGTTACCGTTGCTCTCTTTGTGTGGAGGCGTTTGCGCGAATCAGATGTTTTGAAATCTGAATTTATTACGGTTGTTACACACAAGTTTAGAACACCGCTTACGGAAATACGCTGGGCTGCAGAGTCGCTCTCAGAAGAACTCCCGGAAGCTTCAAAAGATACGTTGAATCAAATACAAAGCGCAAACTATCGTCTGATCGAGCTTACAAATCTCCTCGTCCGGCTTTCAGATGCTGACACTGTTGATTACGCGTACCATGTTCACCCGATTCGTCTCGATGGTCTTATGCAGGAAATGTTCCCTGAATATGAACGAAAAGCAAAGCTAAGAGACATCACTTTTCAGGTAGATGGTGTTTCAGAAAAGAATGTTGCTGTTGATGAGGCACAAATTCGCTTTGTACTCCAGACTCTTTTTGACAATGCAATCAGCTATACAGTTATCGGAGGCTCGGTAGAAGTCCATTTGAAGCAAGATGGAAAATATATTTCACTAAAGGTAACCGATACAGGTATTGGAGTTTCAAGGGAAGATTTCGGGAGACTTTTCCAGAAATTTTGGCGAAGTAAAGATGCACTCAAAGCGGATACCGAGGGTATGGGAATTGGCTTGTTTATGTCTCGACGCATTATTGAGCGACAGGGCGGTTCGCTCTCGGCTGAATCTCTAGGTGCAGGAAAGGGGACAACGTTCACTCTAAAATTGCCGATAGTAGAAGCTGCTGCATAAAATATTAGATTTTTATTTCGGAGGTTATTTTGTCGAACAATTCAAAATAGTCTTGTGTGCGGGTATTTCTCGGTCGTGAAAGAGATATATCGTGTGTATTTATGACTTGTCCGGGACGGGAGCTTACTACCGCAACAGTGTCAGAGAGGGTTATCGCATCCTCGATGATATGACTGATCATAACTATGGTCATCATTACTCCATCGGCATTGTATTTTTGCCAAAGGGACATGAGGTCCTTTTTTAGTGCGTCGGCTGTAAACGGGTCGAGACTTGAGAATGGTTCATCCATAAAGAGAACATCGGGGGAGATTGCTAGGGCACGAGCTATTGATACACGCTGACGCATACCACCAGAAAGCTCGTGGGGATATTTATGTTCGTGTCCACTGAGTCCAACTTCTTTTATTTTTTCATGGGCTATTGTGGAAATCGCCGCTTTGGAGTAGTTTTTTTCTTTCGAATCTTTTTTCATGATGAGTCCGAACTCAACGTTTCCAAGCACAGTAAGCCAAGGGAAAAGAGCAAAGTTTTGAAAGACCATGGCAGGCCTCGTAAAGTGCAGGACGGCGTCTCCTTCAGATGGAGCAATAAGTCCAGCCATAATTCTAAGGAGCGTTGACTTCCCACACCCCGAAGGACCAACAATAGACAAAAACTTTCCGGCGGGTATTTCCAGGCTGATGTCAGAAAGAGCCCGAACTTTCTTGCCTTTTTCATTTAGAAAATCATGGGACACATTTTTTAACGATATGATATTAGTCGGCATATATGTGTGTTTTATTAAGCAAAGGCAACCAGACAAGGCGGTTGATTATGAAGACAAGGAAAAGTAAGAAGGTGATTCCGGCGAGAAGAAGTGAGTTGTCATGGGAAAGGCTTGCGTTGTTGAGTATGATGCCGATACCGTTTTTATATCCAATGATTTCAAGTCCAATGACTGCTTCCCATCCTATTGAAATTGCGACAATCGACCCTGTTACTATTGCCGGAAATGAAAGGGGAACCAGAAAATGGGTTACGCGTTTCCATCCTTTTGCACCAAATATTGTCGCGGCCTCGGCTAGCTCCGTTTTTTCTGTTCTAAGAGCGGTCAATACATAAAAAAGTATTGGCCATACCGCTGAGCTCGCAATAAAGATGACAGCCATAAAATCTGTGTATCCAAATGCAATTGCAAAAACTGGAATGAGTGCGAATGAAGGCACATTTTGCATGACGTCAAGAATTGGAGTTGCGGTGTCACCCCATTTACTTGTGCCAAGCGCAAGTGCTGCACCGACACCGATAATAAGCGAGAGTATATAGCCAAGGGCAAGACGATAAAAGGAGATACCAAGCGCTTCAAGAATGCCGGCAGTTTGCGATCGGGTGACCATGCCAATGATAAAAAGCAATACGAGCGGGACAAGAAGCGTACCAAGAGCAACAAGACGGTGGCGGCGCTTTTTGTACAACCTCATCCGATGAAGGGGGTGGATGATCATGTGCACAGATTGTATCATAAATGCTATAATTACACGCAATATGAATAACAATAAAGTAAAAGTAGCAATTAACGGATTTGGAAGGATCGGTAGAGCTTTTCTTAAGGTTTCCCGTGAACGTGACGATATTGAGGTTGTAGCCGTAAATGACCTCGGTGATATTCACAATTTCGCATATCTTTTAAAACATGACACTGCATATCGTGAGAGCAAGTTTGACGTTTCAGTAAAAGCGGACAATTCAGCATTTATAATAACAGGGACAGGGGTGCAAGCTGGCAAAAACCAAGAAGTGCTTTTTGTAAGCGAAAAAGATCCCACAAAGCTTCCATGGGGGCAGCTCGGTGTTGATGTTGTTGTTGAATCGACAGGTCTTTTCACTTCAAGTGAAAAAGCTCAGGCGCATATTGTCGCTGGTGCAAAGCGTGTTGTCGTCTCCGCTCCCATTAAAGACGATCCTGCATCTCCAGTGCAAGGCGCAACTATTCTCATGGGCATGGATGAGGCAAAGACGGTGGAATCATTTAAATCATGCCAAATCACTTCAAATGCCTCTTGTACTACAAATGCTGGCAGCCCACTTCTCGCAATTCTCGATGCCACAGTTGGTGTTGAAAAGGCTCTTTTGAACACTGTCCATGGATATACCGCAAGTCAGTCGCTTGTAGATGGCCCAAGCAAGAAAGATTGGCGTGAAGGACGTGCCGCAGCGATGAACACAGTACCTTCTTCGACAGGTGCGGCTATTGCTGTTACAAAGGTCATGACCCAGCTCAAGGGGCTTTTTGATGGTATTTCTATTCGAGTACCAGTGGTGACAGGCTCTATTGTCGACATTACTTTTATCTCAAAGCGAAACACTACCGCAGAGGAAATAAATGATATTTTCAAAAAGGCCGCAGCCGATGCCCGATGGCAAGGTATTTTCACATTCACCGAAGAGCCTCTCGTATCTTCTGACATCATCGGCAACCGCCACGCTTCCATCGCAGACCTCGCATTTACTCGCGTTGTCGGTGGTAACCTCGTAAAAGTGCTCGCGTGGTATGACAATGAAATGGGGTATACGTATACGCTGGTGGAGCATGTTATCAAAGCCGGTAAATTAATCAAATAATTAAATATTATGTTCTATATCTTGATAGGGTTGATAATAGTAGCAATGGTCTTATTACTTATAAGAATGAAATCGATAAAAAAATCTTATGAGCCATCAGGCTTGAAATTACCGAAATTTCAGCTTTGGATGGTACCGGTCTTAATAGTAATAGCCTTCGTTGCATACATAGTGATAAGTCAAGCAGTCGAATTATTGACAAAATAGCATGGTACGAAAATGAAATAAGTTATACGTATACTTTAGTTCGTCATGTAATCCAAGCAGGACAGTTAATATAAAAATTATGAATAAAAGATATTGGTTAAGAGGTTTAGTAACAGGAATCATTTTTTACGTCTTCTTTTTAGTGTTTACATATTTGCTATTAATTATGCTTTCACACGGGCAAGCAATGAATGCACTAGCTAATGGGATTTCAGTCATTGCCATTTATATTTCACCAATTATTCCATTAAGTTTATTGATTGGTTGGATATATGGGAAGATGCCAATAATCGCTATCTTACTTTCAATAATCATTATAGTTTTCATGGCAGGCTTAGAAGTGGTAATTATAAAAAATACAATATATGCCAAACCTTATACTCCACAACCCTCAATAGTTCCAGGTTCCTATTATAAGCCACAGTAGATAAACAGTATGGAGATTTGTTTAATATTTTCTGTGCTATTTGTAAATAATTAAATAATCACTTGCTATTCATCAGGAGTTTCAATATGATTGAACTGTCCTTTGATATTCAAATAAGAACACCAACATGCCACCTCTTGAGTGCTTGAAATTATCGAGTTTTCAAGAGGTGAGCGCGCGGGAGGTTTTTTCTAAAATTGTGATAAAATACGGCCATGAAAATGACATGGTATGGTAACGAAGTAAGTTATACGTATACGCTCGTGGATCATGTGGTGAAGGCAGGGAGACTTGTTTAGTAATTTAAAAATATAAATTTAATTAACTAATTAGTAAAATGAATAAAATACATAAAATAATTTTAATAGTTCTTGCTATAATATTCTTATTATTGATTTCTGGATATGCTGATGCGTACTACTGTCATAATTGGGATGATACTCAGGAACCGAAATTAACACTTTTATGTAAAATAAATAAATACCCAAGTCTTATTGGTGGATTGGTCCATGTTATTATTACGACTTCCTTTTTTAAAAGGTCATATTATAATGGCTATTAGCAGATTGATCAAAAGAAAGATCGCTAGGTGTGATAATGAAATGGGGTATACGTATACGTTGGGGGAGCATGTGGTGAAGGCGGGGAAGCTTGTGTAATTATCATTAATCAAATATAAACATGGAAATAGAACCAATAGAAGGATTTTCCCAAGAAGATTTAGATGTACATGGAGAGGGTGCTAAAAGATTCAAAGACGCTCTTACAGAAGACGAAGTAAAATTACTAACGTTCATTTACCTACATGGATCAGGCGAAAATAAACTTCCCGATCAAGATAAGCTTGAAGCAGAAGCCAAGGTAAAATTAAAGGCAGCTGGTCTTGATACAGATAATTACGGTCAGTATATAGAGCTGAAAAAATAGGACGCCAAGAATTAGCCTCGTATCTCACTGAAGTCGGGAAAATTAATATAAAAAATTCATAAAGATTTTATCTTTTCTTTATGGGAATTTTATCGCGTCTAACTATAATTAGGGCATGATTAAATAAAATAGATAAAATTATGCCAAAGAAAATAAAAATCAAAAATTGTGAAAAGGAGGATGGTGGCGATATTGGTATTTTTGAATTAAAACAGGATGTCAGGGTTTTAAAAACCGACGTCGCCGAGACGAAGAAAGACGTTAAAGACATGAATATTAAATTCGATGAAATGAACAAAAAGCTCGACGATCATTTCGATATCATGATAGAAAGCTTCCATATGGTTTACAAGAGGTTTGATCAGATAGATGAGCGCTTTATCAAGCTAGAAAACGATCTACGACTTGGCATGCCGCTTATTTTGAGGGAGTCAAATTTTGAAATATAGGCTTCATATGTTCAATATTATATTTATGCGTATAATACTAGTATGAAAAAAGAAATTCTTATTGGCGCGGATCATGCAGGTTTTGAACTTAAACAAGCTCTCATCGCTTTCTTGCGAGACGAAGGCCATGAAGTGACGGACATGGGTGCAACAAAGCTCGAGGAAGGGGATGATTACCCGGCGATTTTAGCGCCACTTGCTATGAAAATGGCGATGAACCCTGAAAAATCTATTGGAATAGTGATCGGTGGGTCGGGTACAGGAGAAGCGATCATCTCAAACCGTTTTCCTGGAGTGCGTGCAGCTGTTTTCTATGGCCCAGCGACACTTTTCGACGGCTCTGGTTCAAAAGATGGGTATGACATCATCCGTCTAGCTCGCGAGCATAATGACGCGAATGTCATTTCTCTAGGTGCACGTTTTGTGAGTGTTGATGTCGCGAAAAAAGCTGTTAAAATCTTTCTTGAGACTCCATTCCCGGGCGATGAGCGAAACGTAAGAAGGATTGCTCAAATTGACGATATCGAGTAATCTCAATAACACCATGGAAATAATACCAGCAATTTTACCAAAAGATTTTGCAGAGCTTGAAGAAAAAGTCGACGCTATTGTCGGTGTTGTACCGGTCGTGCAGGTGGACATCTGCGATGGAAAATTTGTACCAAAGCCCAGCTGGCCCTACAAAAAGCACGACAAGAACTTCGAAGATATTCTTTCCGAAGAAAGGGGATTGCCGCGATGGGAGGATATAGATTTTGAAATGGATCTCATGATTGCGGACCCTGAGCTTGAGCTCGACAAATGGATTGCATCTGGTGCAAAGCGTCTCATTATTCACTTCGAATCAACAAAAAACATGGACCGTATCATTGGCGAGCTCCAAGGTCTTGTTGAAATCGGCATTGCCATAAATCTCGAGACATCGGTTGACGATATTGCTCCATTTATTCATGACATCGATATCATCCAGTGTATGGGCATCGAAAAAATCGGTTTCCAACACAATCCTTTCGACTCACGAGTTATTGAAAAGGTCCGCGAACTAAAAACGCGTTTCCCAGAAAAGCTAGTCTCGGTCGACGGTGGAATCAGCCTCGAACACGCGGAGGAGCTTAAAGCTGCCGGCGCAGATAGGCTTATTGTCGGTTCAGCTATTTTTGACTCAGAAAATGTTCCGGAAGCTATCGACCGTTTTAATGAAGTATGTCAAAACTAACTGCAGTCATTCTCGCTGCTGGTGAAAATTCGCGATTTTTTCCTTTGAATACCCTTATTCATAAAGGATGTATTTCGCTCTGCGGTAAGCCACTCATTTTTCTAACAATTGAAGGCCTTTCGAAAGCCGGCGTCACAAACGTCATAATCGTCGTATCGGAAAAGGATTTTGGGGGCAAGGGGATATCAGGGATTCTTAAAAATTTTGTTCTAGATGTCGATATAAAATACGTACTTCAATCTGTCCCGCGGGGTATGGGCGACGGTTTGTTGCAAGCAGCACCACATATTGAAAGTGATACTTTTATTGTCACATTTCCTTCATCTCTTGATGCGGGGAGTCTCCTTCACTCAGTGATGAGAAAAGATAAAAGTAGCGGTGCAATTTTGGTTTCAAAGACCGACACTCCATGGCTTTACGGGATAGTGTCTACCAAAGGGGAAAGAATAATAGGTATTATCGAGAAACCAGAACGAGGAAAGGACCCATCTCTGTATAAAGTACAGGGGCTTTATTTTTTTTCGAAAAAATATCTTGACGTACTTAAACAGGCACCCATTTCAGAATATTCTTTTGAAGTTGCCTTACATTCATATGTTGCTTCAAATGACGTTGGATATCATATCGATAAAATACCTCTTCCGTCGCTCAAGTACCCATGGCATATTTTTGATTTCATGTCGAAACTTTTTCAAGAATCAGGAAATAAGAAATATATTGATCCAAGTGCAGTTATTGAAAAGAATGTAAAAATAAAAAATTCTTCGATCGAAGCTGGTGTGGTTGTCAAAGAAGGAGCAACCATCACAGACTCTATACTTCTTGAAGGCGCTATCATTGGTAAAAAAGCCCAAATAATAAAATCAATTATAGGTTCCCATACACGCATCGGAGATGGTTTTTCGACCGGTATTGAAAAGCCGAAAAGTATTGTTAAAGGAAAAAGTGTTGATAGTGGACTTAAGCAGATGGGCGTGATTGTTGGCTCTTTTGCAAATATAGGCAACAATGTGAGAACACATGCGGGTGTGATGATCGGATCAAATACCGTTGTTCCAGAGGGCTCTATCGTCAAAGAAAATATTCCACATTGCGAACCTTTACGCAGAAAGTTATAGTACAAGTATGAAAATGAAGAAAATTGTCGTCATTGGCGGGGGAACGGGAAGCTATACAGTGCTTCGCGGTCTTAAGAAATTTCCGTTAGCTATTACTGCGGTGGTGAGTATGTTTGATTCGGGCGGTTCGAGCGGACAGCTTCGGGATGAATTCGGGGTTCTTCCACCGGGCGATGTGCGTCGTTGTCTTGTGGCGCTTTCCGATGGCGAGCGTGAGGCTGTACTTCGGGACCTCTTTAATTATCGTTTTGAAAAGGGATCTTTCCTTGGACACAATTTCGGTAATATTTTTTTGACGGCGATAGCGGATATTCTCGGCGATCAAGCAGAAGCAATCAAAAAAGCGGGTGAACTTTTAAATATTAACGGGCGCGTTTTTCCAGTTTCTCTGACTGACGCACATCTACATGCGACACTTGAGAATGGTCAGGAAATAGTGGGTGAAACAAACATCGACGTCCCAAAGCACGACGGTGGACTCCGCATTAAAAAAGTATTTCTTAAACCGAGCGCCGTCCTTTACAAAGAAGCAAAGAAAGCAATTCTTGAAGCCGATGCCGTAATCATCGGCCCCGGCGACCTTTACACTTCCATCATTCCAAACCTCCTCGTAAAGGGAATGGGAGATGCTTTGCGAAAAAGCCGCGCTAAAAAGATTTATGTGGCGAATTTAATGACAAAGTACGGTGAGACAAATGGCTATGTCGCTTCGGATTTTGTGTCAGAGCTTTTGAAGTATTCGGGTCTTAAAAAATTTGATGCAGTCATATGCAATTCCGCAAAAATCCCGCCGTCATATGTTAAAAAATACGAAAAAGAAAACAAACAACCACTTGTCATCGACAAGAATCTCAAGAAATATACCAAGAAGATAATACGAAGACCTTTGTTTAAAGATGCGCGTGTTATACGTCACGACTCTGACGAGCTTGCCGCTATAATCCTCAAAGAGATATGAAAAAAATAGAGCTCGTTATATTTGACCTAGATGACACTCTTTTTGATACGACCGGCACCCTTGACCATACTTATAAAGGCCTTCCAGACATACGACTATTTCCCGGTGTGAAGGATATTCTTAAAAAAATGTCCTCGTTGTCAATTCCTAAAATTCTCGCTACCAGAGGTGACTCTCAAATGCAACACAAGAAAATTGACATTCTTGGGGTGCGGGAAGATTTTAACAAAATAGTCATTTGTTCCACTGACGAGGAAAAACACACAGCCTTCACTTCTGTTATTTCAGATTATGGGATTAAAGATCCATCACTCGTGCTTGTTGTAGGGAACCGCATTGATTCTGAAATCCGCTATGGAAATATGCTTGGTTGCACAACTATCCACATAAAGCATGGCAGATATGCAGAGCTTGTCCCGAAAGATTCTTTTGAGATTCCGCACATCACCGTGCTAAAAACCAGTGACATCGCCGCCTATTTTTAGTGTATACTATATGCACATATGGCTCTTAACGATCAGCAAATAAAGGATCTTGAAAAGAAGGCGCACGATATTCGCGTGTCGATTATCGAAATGCTTATCGAAGCAAAATCAGGCCACACTGCAGGCCCGCTCGATATGGCTGACATTTTTACATACCTCTATTTTGCCGGCCCGTCCGCAACTCCTTCACAAGGAAACGGCCTAAAACACGATTCAAAAAATCCTGCGTGGCTAGATCGCGACAGGCTTATTCTCTCAAATGGCCACATCTGCCCGGTGCTTTATGCAACAATGGCTCACGCCGGATATTTTCCTCTTGAACAATTGCAAACGTTGCGAAAGATAGGCTCACCCCTTCAGGGACATCCTCACCGCGAATGGCTCCCATCACTTGAGACAAGCTCGGGACCTCTGGGGTGTGGTCTTTCGCAAGCTCTCGGTATGGCGCTTGCAGAACGCATGGATAGTGGCCGTTCAGGAGGCAAGACATTTTTCTGTTTGACTGGTGACGGTGAGCTTAATGAAGGTATGAATTGGGAAGCGATCATGCTTGCGGGAAAAGAAAAAATTCACAACCTTATCGCAATTGTCGACAGAAATAATATCCAAATAGATGGTTTTACAGAGGATATCATGCCGCTCAATCCACTTCCGGATAAATTCCGCGCGTTTAATTGGCATGTGCAGGAGATCGATGGCCACAATTTTTCAGATATCGACCGAGCAATAGGTGAGGCAAAAGCGATTTTCGACAAACCTTCGGTAATTATTGCGAATACGATTGCATCAAAAGGCGTACCCGAGTTTGAGCGTCAATTTGAATGGCATGGCAAAACGCCGACAACGCCGGAGGAGATTTCGATAGCAAGAAAAGCGCTTCACAACTAGGACATATTTTGTTTATATAATGAACACCAACAAAAAATATTGGTTAAAGGGTGGCATAATCACGATTTTTGTATTTATTTTAATTATTTTTTTTGATATAGGTTCATATCTTTTTTCTAATCCTTATAGCGGAATAGTAGTTTGGTTAGTATTTGGAATATTTATGTTACCAGGGATGTATGCGAGCCACTTTCTTTTAACAGGAAGTCAGTCTTTGGTTTTTTGGATTTCTTTTGCGATCAGTCTTTTGTTTTGGTTTTTGCTAGGTGCTACGATCGGTCATGTTTACGGAAAATTTAAAAATAAATAATTACACCACAATCACGATAAAGATTTGATAAAATTTTTGTTGCTTCTTCTCTTTACATAAACGTGTGTGTTGGTAAAGTTAATTTGTAATGGAAATTATTTATTGGAATGATAAATTAGAAAAATTTATTGAAGGCCTGGATCCTGAAACGAGGATGCGCATCGATAGGACTCGAGAGACACTTGAACAACTCGGCCATCTTATTGACATGCCGGATTCAAAAAGTCTTGGTCAGGGCTTGTTTGAGTTGCGGCTGCTTGGTAAAAAGCAGGTTAGGCTTCTCTATATATTTAAAAATAATAAAGCATATATTCTTCATGGATTTGTAAAAAAGACATGGAAGATTTCTAATAAGGATATTAAGTACGCTCGACGAGTCCAGAAAGAAGTAAATGAACTTGCATAAGATAACGTATATGTTATCATGTTAATATTATGAAAACAGGAAAGCAACTACACGATGAATTAATGAAAGACCCAGCAAATAGGAAAGCCTATGACGAGCTTGAATTTGAATTTACGATTTACGAGGCGCTTATCCGTGCGCGTATTGAGAAAAAGTTGACCCAGCGCCAGCTTGCCAAAAAGCTGGGTATTGCCCAGTCTGCCCTTGCTCGTTTCGAATCTGGTGATACGAATCCGACATTGAAATTTTTACAAAAGGTCACATCAGGGCTTGGCCTCAAACTCACCGTACTATAAAAATAATTTTTGGACGCAACGTTAAATCAGAGGTACAATAAACACATGTTGAACCCTACCGTAAAACTCAATCCAAAAATCTTCGACAAAGACGTTGAGCAAGTGCCGATCCGAAAAGGTTTTGGTGAAGGTCTTGTCGCTGCAGCTGAGGCTGACAGACAAGTAGTCGGACTTTGTGCGGATCTTACGGAATCGACGCATATGAATCTTTTTAAGGAAAAATTCCCGACGCGATTTGTTGAAATGGGTATTGCCGAGCAGAATCTCGCAAGTGTCGCGTCTGGCATGGCGGCAATGGGGAAGGTTCCTTTTATCACTTCATATGCAATGTTTTCTCCGGGGAGAAATTGGGAGCAGATTCGCACAACTATTGCGTACAATAACCGCCCAGTAAAAATCGCTGGTTCACATGCGGGTATTTCTGTTGGACCTGACGGAGGTACGCATCAGGCTATTGAGGATATTGCTCTTACACGAGTTATTCCACGTATGGTTGTTATTTCACCATGTGACGCAATTGAAGCGAAAAAAGCGACGATTGCCGCAGCAAAAACAAACACCCCGGTCTATATTCGCCTTGCTCGAAACAATACTCCCGTCATCACATCCGAAATGACTCCATTTGAAATTGGAAAAGCCCAGGTGTATTTTGAACCAAGCACTACTGAGGACTCAGCAGTAAAAAAAACAGACGTCGGAATCGTGGCGACCGGAGCCCTCGTTCATAAGGCACTTTGTGTCGCACGTGATCTTGAGAAAAAAGGCATTGCCGCGAAAGTCATAAATCTTGCAACGATCAAACCCCTCGATATAGAAGCTCTTTGGAAACTGGCTCAAGAAACTGGGGCTATTGTCACTGTCGAAGAGCACCAGATTGCAGGTGGCATGGGAAGCGCTGTTGCAGAGTGTCTCGCTTCGCATTTTCCTGTACCGATGGAGTTTGTCGGTGTCAAAGATCTCTTCGGCCAGTCTGGAAAGCCCGATGAGCTTATCGAAATCTATGAAATGGGGGAAAAGCATATCATGGCGGCTGTGAATAAAGTCCTCTTGAGAAAAAAGTAACATTTGCTATACTACTTACGTGAATCATTCAATTACAAAGGTCTATACATCCACCAAGCTCAACCGTTTTGAGCTCGTTTGGTGCTGATCTTTGTAACGAAACCTCCTTTAGTTACAGAAATGAGCTCCAAACAAATGGAGCTCATTTTGTTCTTTAAACCATAACACCACAACGAGAGGATTCACTATGATGACTACACTGTTTTGTCGGCCGCAAGAATTGTTGCCAATTGACGCAACCGTTTACAAGAGAAAGCGCAAGAAAAGAGGGAAACCTTTTGAGCCGGCGCCGCTTGTGAAGGGGAGAATCGGTTGGACACTTGTCGGAGGCAAAATGACCGCATACTTTTGGGATGCGCTCTGTTGGAGGTTGGTCCAAGCGAATGGACGAAAACAGGCCAAACGTGCCCGTGTCGCATTTGAAGAGCTACAGGACCAACACCCTGCCGTTGCAGGACATTGCACGGACTAGATCCGGTGCAATAATGTATCAACAGAGCGTATTCCCTACGCTTACCGCGCGATTGCCATGTGCAACCGTGCGGTTTTTTATGTTATAATTCAAAGCGTCACAGATAAATAGTATTCACAAAATGTCAGCAACTCTTGAACAACTCAAACAAAAAAACGAAGAGCTTAAACTTAAAAAAAGACGCCTTGATGCAAAGGTAAAACTATATACATTTTTAATGTGGATACGCGATGATGTGAGGATTAAAAAAATTAGAAAAGAACTCTATGGGACCAGCAATTGAAGGTGGCGTCATCGTGGCGGAAGCTGTCGGAAAAGGTGTTGCTTCGGCGGCGGAAACAGTGGGAACGGTTGCGGCTGAAGCTGCTGAGGCGGCTGCAAAAACAGCAGCTGAGGTCGCTGAGTCGTCTGCCGAGGGAGCTCTCGGTGCAGTAGAAAGTGGTGCAGAAATGATTGAGGGAGCAGAAATCATACCCAATCTTGAAACGGGGGAGCTTCTTTCTGGAGAAAATTTTTTTCGATCTGAGAATTTTAAACTTGAAAGTGAAATTTCGGCGAATGAGCAATGGGTATCTGATGTTGATAACTCACTTTTCAAAAGTGAGGGTACAGATCCAGCGGTTAACAGAATAAATGAATTTTTTACTTCACAAGAAAATCCAGAGCAAATAATGGATAGTTTGCGCGGGTATGACAGTGAATCTTTGAGTTCTGCTGTTCGTGAAATAGAGACAGGAAACGTTGAAAATATGAGGAACGTTCTTGAGAGAAGAATTGAACCAACTCCTCCAGCGTATGAAGCTAAAATATACGATACTATTGACCCCGCCAAAATGACGGAGCTTGAAAACATACTTAGCGAAACACCTAGAGAGTATGGAGTTGATTCCGTAAAAGATGCGCCTCTTGAGTGGACTCCTGAAAAAGAAGTTCCCATTGAACATCCAGTCGAACGTCCGGCCGTGTATGAAGTTGACGAGAAACAGAGGATCGAGGCGGACACTGAAGATGTAAAAGAATTTAAACTCGCTCCCGATGCCACGCAAGAACAAATAAATGAAGCTCGAAACGAGCATTTAAGAAAGGAATTTGCCAAAGAAATAAATCTTCCTGAGACGTCGGGTTGGGACGATGTTTTTAATACAAAAGAATTGTCTGGGAAGAAAATTGAATACACAGGGGAAGCTCTCAGTGGAGCCGAGAAAGAATACCACACGCAAGATACTTACGTTGAGGATCTTATGGCAAAAAAAGATACTGACGGGTTGCGGGAATTTATGGTTTCGAAAAAAGGCCGTGCTTATTTCGGAGAAAGGTTTAAACAAGTGGACGAAAGAAAAGCCATGGAACTCGTAAATGAAGAGATGTCTAAGGTCGGTAAACCGGGGATATTGACTGAGGAACAAATCAAAAGAACAGTCGCAGAAAATCACTCCCAGAGATTACAAACAAAAGAAGCACCAGAAACCCAACCCGAGACAAAAACTCAAACAGAGACCAAGGAAAAAACAAAGACGGAAACTCTTCAGGAAAAGGATGTTAAGAGAGGTGTTGAAAGGGGTATCTCAGAAGAAGGTCGTGCTGAGCTCATTAGACAAAAATACGCTGGTTCTGTCGTATATAATCTCGATGAAAATACAAAAGAGGTGGGAGACGTAAAAATTGCTCTCGTGAAGACAAATGATTTCTGGACGCTCCCAGAAAGTGCTATTGACCCTTATGCAAGTGAAAGACAGGAAACAAAAAAAGTGATTCTTGAACAGACAGGTCTCGATGCAAACATACAGACAAAAATCAGCCAGGAAACAAGAGAAGTTTCGGACGAAAAAAATAATAAAGCTTATGTTGAGTTCCAATGTTTCCTAGCAAAATCAGAAAGCAATACGCTACCCCCTCCAGCAGAGGGTAGCCCTGAAGTAAAATGGTTTAGTCTCCATGAGCTTTCTCAAAACAACTTACCAGTCAATAAAAACTCTTTGTTAGAAATTAAAAGATCAATTGAGATAATACGACGACGTGAAAATTTGAATTGACTTAGTCTGCTTCCAGTGACATCTCCTGTCTCTTTTTTTCAAATTCTATAAGTACATGGGCAGCCGAAACTCTCTGATTTTCCAAATCAAGTTTTTCAAAAAGCAAAAAACTTTTTTCACCAAATACAGCGTCAACTAACCTGATGACAGGCACAAGGTCGCTTGTAAAATGAACCCGTATAAACTCTCTAAAAACATCCTCTTCCTTTGGATATTTGTCATTAAATTTAATTGATATTTTTTCACATATATACTTGAGAAGTACTTTTGGGTACGTATACACAAAAGTACTCGGAGTATTATCGTGGCGAATCCATCGTATCCTTTCTTCTTTGGTATTCAATTTCTTTGCCAATTCTCGTCGTGCAATTTTAAATGCCTCGGAATGCACACATTCCTTTTCTTTAGACAACTCCGGTAAATCTAATATTTTTGAAAAAACGCGCTCGCACACCCACTCAACAGTTGCTTCATGAAGGCAACCAAAATATTGATATTTATTATTTTTCAAATCATTTTCATGAGAAGAAGAGACTGTAATACCGTGTCGTACGCACTTTGTAGCAATTTTACCGTCCTCTTCACGCAGTTCCCATACATGCATTGCTTTCACATGAAGAGTCTCATGAAAAGCGATCATCGAAAAATCTACATTTGATATCGTGTCCTCGTATAATATACCGACTCTAGGTGACAAATCACTACTCACACCGGCAGCGTTTTCTGTTTCAAACTGTTTATTAAAATTATCTTTATCCATTATAAAATAACGATCAGCAGGAAGATCAAAAGGTTCAACACCAAGTTCCGACATTAATGCATTTGTTTCTTCGTTTATAAATTTTAAAATAGAGAGTTGATCTGCGGTTTTAGTATGATCGATTTTTTCTCTGTTAGGAACCTCCCATGGATTCTCAAACACATTGTTAAAGGCTTTCAGTGCTTTCTCTTTTGCTTGGTCAGTGACCTTCCCAATCATTTTAATATTTGGTGTCAATTTCATACATCAAAGTATACAGGAATATTCACACCAGGGGTACCTGCACGTGGCACCCTTTATTTTTACACTACGAGTGATACCATTGATACATGACTATAGGAATCATCGGCATACGCGGGGTATATGGACAGTGGTTTAAAGCTTTTTTTGAGGCACAAGGCCATACGGTTATTGGTTCTGGCCGTACGACACCACTCAAAAATAAAGATGTCGTCGAACAATCCGACATTGTTATTTTTTCAATGAAACCAATGCGTGATGTACCAAAAGAAATGCTTGCTCTCGCGCCATATGCAAAAGCAGGGCAGCTGTGGATTGATATTACAGGATTGAAAGAAGATGTTGCCAAAGCCGCCACAAATATTAAAAAAAATGGTATTGATTTTTTAAGTTTTCATCCAATGTTTGCGCCAGCAGGCACAGACTGGAAGGGAAAAAATGTCATAGTCACCGAGTATCCAACTTCGGAAAAATGGCGCATATGGGCCGATGATTTTTTGGCGGTGACCGGAGCTGTCGTGAGTAAATGTTCACCAAAGGCTCACGATGAACGTATGGCGCTTATTCAGGCGCTTCCGCATGCAGTTGCACTTGTGTCAGCCTCGGTCTTAAGGGGTAGTACATCTGACCCAAAAAATATTTTTGATTCAGCTACTCCTGTGTATAAGGGATTATTCAGTCTCATGACTCGTATTTTAAGTAAAAACCCAGAATTGTATGCTGAAATTCAAATGGATAATGGTTTTGTCGTAAAAGTACTTGGCCGGCTTATCAAAGAAATGCAATCATTCAAAAAAGTAGTCGCCACAAAGAATGATAAAAAATTTATTGCCGAGTTTCTTAAAAATAAAGAATATTTTGGTGATGAACTTTTGAAAGAAGGTGCGGCGCTGTTTGAAGACATGCATTTTAAATAAAAAAGCCGTGCGGTGCCGCGCGGCTTTTGTGTTCCCGAAACTTTTGCAGTGTTATGTGGGAACTGGTTTTTTGAGCTCAGAAACCTTTTCCTTGAGGCGTCGGCGGATGAGCTCGACGCTGTTTGGATAGAGGCCAAACCTGATCGAGCTGACTTCCTGTTCGAGATACCAGTCGGTATATGGTGGAAGAAGATTCATGCTCCCGCTTTCGGCATCTGCAATCGCTTCAAGCATGGATTTTGAATTTGGTTCCGCCAATCCTGCTTGGTGGATTTTAAGCGGACCCACATTGATCGCGGTGTGTTCATTTGGCACTTCACTGTCGTCCCAGCGCACCCACACCGTAAAAGGTATGGAGAGCACGTAGTCAATGAAGCTCTCATGTTCCTTTTGCTGGAGCTCGAGACGGGCGCCGGAAAGAATGCCGAATATGTGGCTTGTCACCAAGGATGATTGTCTGCCAGTTTCGTTTGCAATTTTAAGCCGGTGATACGTGGTCGAGATCAAAATTTCTTTGTTTCCTGACTGCATAAGTAGATCGGCAAACGCAATGATTTTTTGAATCCGCACCTGGTCAAGACCGTAGATGCGGATAAGGGTGTCTTTCACAAGGTCACCCGTCGTCGCACCTTGGTTCAAGAGTCCGAGAACCTTTTGGGTTTCGTTTTCGATTCTCGTCTGCAGCCCTTCTTCGAGGGTCACGACTTCTTGTTTAAGTCGTTCAAGCGAGCGTTCCGCGTCAGCTTTTTCAAGAAAGAAATTATCAAGGCCGACAATTTCAAGTGATATTTTTTCTTCGCTCATAATTTTTACAAGGTTTCGTGAGTTTTTCATAAACTCACGTGTCTAAAACAAAAGTACTCCGTTTATCTGTACTAGTCAAGGAAGCTTTGCTATAGTAGTCAATTATATGCCACTATTCAATCTCAATTCACAATTCGAGCCTGCTGGAGACCAGCCAAAGGCGATAAAAAACCTGATGAACGGCCTTGAAAAAGGTATGCGTCACCAGACACTTTTTGGTGTGACAGGATCCGGAAAGACGTTTACTGCGGCAAATATTATTGCCCAGCACAACAAGCCAACACTTGTCATTGCTCATAACAAAACTCTCGCCGCGCAACTTGCTCAGGAGTACCGTGAATTTTTTCCCAACAACGCCGTGCATTATTTTGTCTCCTACTACGACTACTACCAACCGGAAGCATATATGCCGGTGACGGATACGTATATTGAAAAAGAGGCCATGATCAATGAAGAGATTGACAGACTTCGCCACGCGTCGACGCAGGCGCTCCTTACTCGAAAGGATGTGATCATCGTCGCGTCAGTGTCGTGTATTTACGGCTTGGGTTCTCCTGAAGAATATGAAAAAGTAAATATGAAACTTGCAAAGGGAATGGAGCTCTCGCGAAATGAGCTTATCCGCAAACTTATCGATATTCATTTTTCGAGGACAAATGCGGATATTACTCCAGGTACATTTCGCGCTGTCGGAAATGCAATTGAAATCATGCCGGTGAACGAGCGTATTATTTATCGTATTCAATATGAAGGTACAGCTATCGAACGTATTGATGAAATTGATTCAATCACCCGCGCTTTAAAGGGAACGCTTAATACTGTCTTTATTTTCCCAGCAAAGCACTTCATCAGCACCGACAACCAATCAAAACAAGCATTTAAAACTATTCAAGCTGAGCTCGAAGCCCGTCTTAAAGAGCTCGAGAAAAATGGCAAAATGCTCGAAGCTGAACGTTTGAAGCGTCGTGTTCGCTACGACCTTGCACTTATCCGTGAGGTCGGCTATTGCAATGGTATAGAAAATTACTCACGTCATTTTTCAGAAAAAATGCCAGGGGAGGCACCAGACACTTTACTCGCGTATTTTCCGCACAAGGCTGACGGTACCCCCGATTTCCTTACCATCATCGACGAATCACACGTCACGGTACCCCAGCTCGGAGGTATGTTTGCTGGAGATGCTTCACGAAAAAATACACTTGTTGAATACGGCTTCCGTCTTCCATCTGCCCGCGACAATCGTCCGCTTAAATTTGATGAATTTGAAAAAGCCGTAGGGCAAGTTATTTACACTTCTGCTACTCCCGGTGAATATGAAAAAGTGCACAGTGAACAAGTTGTGGAGCAAGTTATCCGTCCAACAGGTCTTGTTGACCCGGTCATTTCCATAAAGCCGGTGACAGGGAAAAAAGCAGAAAAAGATGAAGAAAAATCAAACGCATATCGTGGTCAAATTTTTGATTTTATTCAAGAAACTGAAAAGACGATCAAAAAAGGCGACCGTGTTATTGCGACAACGCTCACCAAAAAAATGGCAGAGGATCTCTCGACATATTTAAAAGAAAAGGGAATTAAAGCCGAGTATTTACATAGCGACATAAAGACTATCGACCGAATCACTATTTTGACCGAATTCCGAAAGGGAAAATTCGATGTTCTTGTGGGAGTGAACTTGCTTCGAGAGGGTTTGGATTTGCCCGAGGTGTCGCTCATCGGAATCCTTGATGCCGACAAAGAAGGCTTTTTGCGTTCAGAAACATCGCTCATCCAGACTATTGGTCGAGCCGCACGAAATGCCGCGGGACGCGTCATTCTCTATGCCGACATCATGACCGGCTCAATGGACAGAGCGATAAAAGAAACTGAGCGCCGCCGAAAAATTCAGACTGACTACAATACGAAGCATGGCATCACTCCCCAGACAATTATTAAAAAAATTCACGATATTACAGACCAGCTTCGAAGTGACCATGACAAGGCGGTTGTTGAGCTCGTAAAAATCGACGAAGCAGCATATACAAAAAATCCTAAAAAAGTTATTGCTGAAAAAGAGCGTCAGATGAACAATGCTGTGAAAATTCTTGATTTCGAAACCGCGGCCATTTTACGTGATGAAATAGAATCGCTTCGAGGTAGAGCCGAACGTGCCTTAAAAGCGGAAGTTAAGGAAGCAAAAAAAGTTCACAAAATCAAAATCAAAATAAAAAAATAAAATAGAGATAAAATAAAAACCCCTACGCATACCAAATGCGCGGGGTTTGAAACTCACGGAGCTTTTTCTTTTCCCAATTGCTGGCAGAGCTGGTCAATCACCTTACCAAAGACATTTTCGAGCTCTTCGGGGGTTTTTGCTTGTTGGACCAATGTTGTGATCCACGGTGCGAAGTCATCCGGCATGGATTGCATCGCATTGCCAAGGGCAGTGTCGCTCTTGTCGTCTTTGACTTTGGCAGCCAAGGCTTCAAAGGCGGCTTTCCTCGAAGGAGTTGCCGAAGCTTTGCTCACCACCGTCAAAAACTTTTCGAGTGGCATGGCATTTGAAACAAAAAGAAGAAGGAGCCTGAGATGTCCATAATCAAGGATTTCTTCAGACTGGGGTGAGGCTGGCAAAAACAATTGCCGCAACCGGAGTTTGGCGTATGCTTCACATACTTCGGGCAATGCACCGGTCATCTCGCCAACAAACACGAAAGCAATACCGACCTCCGAAAAGAAATCGGGATTTGCCCGGAATCCGTCGGAAAGCATGTCGCCTTTCCGCACTGGCTTTTCGACACTTGCCCGGATCTCAGCCGGCAAATATTCTTCACCGGCGATTTTCATGGCGGTAAGGATAGGACAATTGCCATGGACCATGAATGCAAGGAGACGGTAGTAGTTGACCTCGTTGATCTTTACTTGAGGCACTCCGCGTGCGAGCAGTTTCTCCGCCGAGTCCAACATCTCGCTAGCGAGGAGTAACGCCCTGTCAGGGACTCCACCCATGCCACCATATTTCATGATATGGGGCACAAAACTCGAAAAATATTCGTCGAGGCCGGCGAAAAGTTCCGTCGTCATGTTCACATCCACGAGCTGTTTCCCGACAGTATCGAGGGCTGGCGCAAAGTTCGGAAATTCTTTTGCCACAAGTGGAAGTCCGTTTATAAGCGCAGTGCCTGATGTCATCAAGGTGCCCAATGAACGCAGAACCCGGGCCTCCTCCATAGTGGTAGTTAGTCTTGTCATATTTTTTTCCATTTCAACGAGCACGTCACTAATGCTCAAATGAGCGTGGTTTTGTTGTTTTGAATGCAGTGACACATTCATATCTGCTTGAAATCTATTCTTTTTATCGGAAATGTCAATTTTTATGTAAAAATTTATATAAAAATAGAAATAAAAAAACCGCCCGGATGTCCAGGCGGTTTATTTTGTTTGAGCAGATATTACTGCTTGAATCCATGACTCACTGCGTGCCGTTGTTTCTTGCAACCGGCAGGGTGTGCGTCGGGTCAGGTGCACTCGGCGCAGGAGCAGCTGCCCTTGGCGGTGCATGATACACCACTGGGGGAGGCGGCAATTGTGCTGCCGGTGCCGGTGGTGGCGTATATGCCGGAGGCGTGTATGCAACTGGCGGTGGTTGTTGTGGCGGGGCCACGGGCGGCACATACGGAGGCGCGTATGGCGGAGGCGGAGCTTGTGCGAAAGGCTCAAGCTTCACCGTAACACTTTCTGGATGCCGCTTTGAATCTTTTGTGAGGAAGTCCACACAGAAGGCTCCGACGCCGACCGGGGGACAGATTGCCGTCAAGGCAGAATCTCCACCCCACATGCTAAACCCACCGAGGAGGCCAACACCGGGTGTGCTGATCGTATCGTAGGGTTTATACCCGGCCATTTCTATGTGAACCGTGTATTCCTTTCGGGGTGACAGATTCACTGATTTGGGGGTCCTTCCGACGTGGTCGCCGTTTAAAAACAGCTCGGCGCCGGAGGGTTCCGATTGAATCAGCGTCTTTTGGCCGCCAGTCACGATATGAGTCGCCGTGGCGCAGCCGGTAGCCAGCATGAGGGAAGTGGCCATCGAGGCCAGAATCAGGATATTGAATGTTTTTTTCATTAACTTAGACCTTTCTTTTTTTGTGGTTTGTTTACGAAGAACTATTGCTTTACTTGTCTTGTATATTACCACACTTATTCAAAAAAAGCAAGTGTTTGCAATAGACCATACTATGCCTCGTTTACTTTACGCTTCTATTTCTATACAATTAGGCCATGTCAGATCATAAAGGAGATATTGTTCTTGTTATTGAACACGAAGCTTTGTTCGGTGAGAATCTTTCTAATACTCTCAAAGATGCCGGATATGAATGCCATCTCGTAAAAGACGAAAGAGAAAGTATTGCAAAAATAAAAGAATATAAACCTCACATTGTCATTATTGACGTTTCTGATTCTCAGATAGACGGCTATAAGATTTTGGAATCAAAAAAAGATGACAAGGCGATAGCCGCAATTCCTACGATAGCGATTTCAACTGTTCCTGGAACTTTTGATAAAAAGCGCATCGGCGATCTTGGAGTCTCAAGTGAAATTGTAAATGTCAGCATAAATCCTGTCGACGTCCTCAAAGAAGTAAACGCCATCATTGAACGCAATGAAAAAACTGCAGCGTCATCTCCTCATGCAATCTTGAGGGATAAAAGAATCTTGTGGGTTGAAGACGATAAATTTATCGGCAACATTCTCCAGAAGCGTTTCAGTGGATATCAGGCGCTGGTTGACCTTGCACGAAATGGTGACGAGGCTTTTATCTTTTTGTCGAAAAATGTTCCGAATATTATCGTCCTCGATCTCGTCCTTCCCGGCATGAGCGGTTTTGATATTCTAAAAAAAGTCAGAGATACCGAAGTCCTTGCAAAAGTGCCAGTTATTATTTTTTCAAATCTAAATCAAAGTGCAGACCTTGAACGTGCGAAGATTTTGGGTGCGCAGAAGTTTTTTGTTAAAGCCGCCGTTTCTCTCGACCAGATTACCAAGGAAGTTGAGGAATTGCTCAAGGGGTGATATCCTTGAGTGTTACATATGGATATCCCAAAGAAAACAGCAAGGGCGCAGTCAAAGCCTCACGGGGAAGTGCATAGGAGCGATGAAATCATCGTTCGTGGCGCTCGTACCCACAATTTAAAGAATATTACGGTCACCATGCCGAGAAACAAGATGATTGCTATTACCGGCCTTTCTGGGTCGGGGAAATCGTCGCTGGCCTTCGATACTATTTTTGCAGAAGGCCAGCGCCGCTATGTCGAGTCGCTCTCTTCGTATGCCCGCCAGTTTTTACGCCAATTCCAGAAGCCAGATGTCGATGAAATCATCGGACTTTCTCCCGCCATTTCCATTGACCAAAAATCTCGCTCAAACAATCCTCGTTCTACTGTCGCGACAATCACCGAAATTTACGACTATATGCGCGTGCTTTTTGCTCGTGTTGGTAGACCACACTGCCTTGTCTGTAACCGCCCAATACATCGTATTACAAAGGAGGAAATTCTAGAGGGCCTACTCAAGCAAGTTTCCGGAAAAAACAAGAAGACGAAAGAAGTCTATGGCGTCGAAATTACTGAAGCAAAAGTCGGTATTTACGCACCTGTTGTCGTGGGTCGAAAAGGTGAGTACTACCAGATGCTCTATGACCTTCTCGGAAAAGGATATGAAAAGGTAAAAATTGACGGCAAGGTCATGAAGTTGCGGGATCAGATTATTTTGGATAAAAATAAAAAGCACGATATCGACGTTCTTGTCGATGAAATCTACTTGAGTGAATTTATTGTTGACACAAAAGATAAGAACAACACAAAAATGGAGAATGCCCGCGAGCGGCTTTCGGAGGCGCTTGAAAAGGCCATAGAGGAAGCGAGCGGGCTTATTAAAATTGAATTGCCTGCCGAAAAAGGCGATGTAAAAAATGAAAGCGGCAAAGAGGAGAAACTCATGTCCGTAAAGTTCATGTGTCCATACGATGGCTTTGCATATCCCGAAATCGAACCTCGTCTTTTCTCCTTCAACTCTCCATATGGCGCTTGTGCAGAATGCAACGGTCTCGGAACTGAAGATTTTTTCACAGACAACCCATGTCCAAAATGTAAGGGCGCACGTCTCCGCGAGGAAGCACTTTTTGTGCGTGTTGACGGAAAAAATATCGTCGAGACAACGGCAATGTCTATTTTTGAAGCAAAGACTTTTTTTGAAAAGCTCAATCTAACACCAACAGAAAAAGAAATTGCGAAAATTGTCCTCAAGGAAATCGAGGCACGTTTGCAGTTTATGGTAAACGTCGGTATCGAATATCTTACTCTCGACCGTCGCGCAAATACACTTTCAGGAGGGGAAGCCCAGCGTATTCGTCTTGCATCTCAGTTGGGCTCAGGTCTCGTCGGTGCTCTTTATGTGCTCGACGAGCCGACGATAGGCCTTCACCAGAGGGACAATGATCGTCTTATTAAAACACTTCTTCATTTACGTGACCTCGGTAATACTATTATTGTCGTCGAACACGATGAGGATACTATGTTTGCATCGGACTACATCGTTGATATTGGCCCGAAAGCCGGCATACACGGAGGGGAAGTTGTCGTACAGGGATGGCTTGATGAACTTTTGACTACAAAAAAACTTCTGCCAGGAAAAGGAAAAGAATCTCTCACCCTCGCGTATCTTCGTGGAGACAAAAAAATACCAGTACCAGATGAGCGACGCCACCCAAAGGGCAAACTCATTATCAAAGGCGGAAATATATTCAATATAAAAAACATGGACGTCGACGTGCCTCTTGGCGTGCTCAATGTCATCACTGGCGTGTCCGGTTCTGGAAAATCGTCATTCATGTATGAAATTTTGCATAAAAACTTGCAGGCTCGACTCGAGTTTCGCCACCGCTCTGCACAGCTTCACAATGTCGAAAGCATTACAGGAACAGAGTACCTCGGTCGCACCATCTTGATCGATCAATCACCAATCGGACGCACACCACGATCAAATCCAGCGACATATACTGGATCGTGGTCACATATTCGTGATATGTTTGCCGGCTCTTCTGAAGCTCGCGCACGCGGCTGGGGTCCGGGACGATTTTCTTTCAATGTAAAAGGTGGACGATGTGAGGCATGCCAGGGAAACGGTGAAATAGCTGTGGAGATGCATTTCTTGCCGACAGTCTATGTGTCGTGCGAAGTCTGCGGAGGAAAGCGATTTACAAAAGAAACCCTCGAAGTTAAATTTAAAAATAAAAATATTTACGAAATCCTGAAGATGACAGTAGAAGAAGCACTTGTCTTCTTTGAGGACGTGCCGGCAATCTCCGATCGTTTATCGACCCTTCAAGAAGTAGGTCTTGGCTATCTCGAGCTCGGTCAATCTGCAACAACTCTTTCTGGGGGAGAAGCTCAACGCGTAAAAATATCAGCAGAGCTCTACCGTGCGCATTTACAAAAGACGATTTATCTTCTTGACGAGCCAACTGTTGGACTTCACTATGAAGACGTGGCAAAACTCATCGATATTCTTCAGAGACTTGTAAACAAAGGCAACACTGTTGTTGTTATTGAGCACAATCTTGATCTTATCAAATCAGCTGATTACGTCATCGACATAGGTCCCGACGGCGGAACAGGCGGAGGAAAAATAGTAGCAAAGGGAACTCCTGAAGACGTCGCTCAAAACGAAAAATCATACACAGGGGCGTATTTGAAACGCACACTTAAATAAAAAAACGAATGACCGTTTCTGATCTCAAAAAACTCAACGTACCCGATGTGCCCGGAGTCTATTTCTTCAAAGACGAAAAAAAGGGGAAGGACGGCACTATTCTTTACATAGGTCGGGCAACATCGCTTCATGACCGTGTAAGGAGCTATTTTGGCGATGATCTTATAAAAACTAGAGGCGCTTTTATTGTCGATATGGTGACCCAAGCAAGCATTGTAGAATGGCAGGAGACAGCGTCTGTCCTCGAATCGATCATTCTTGAAGCACATGTAATACGGGCTCATAAGCCAAAATACAATACAAAAGAGAAGGATGATAGATCGTACAACTATGTTGTCGTGACCGCCGAGGATTTCCCGCGTATCATCCTCGTTCGTGCCAGAGCTGTCGACATGGATGCACTTGACGTAAAAATAAAATACAAATTTGGGCCATATCCGCAGGGGGGACTTCTTCGGGAAGCTCTTGTTATCTTGAGAAAGATTTTTCCGTTTCGCGACGCAAAGTCAACGGTTGCCCACAATGACGCTTTTTACAGGTCTCTCGGTTTGTCGCCCGACACGTCTTCTCCAGATGCAAAAAAACAATACGCAAAAACAATTAGAAATATTAAATATTTTTTCGAGGGTCGAACGAAGGATATTGTCGCGATTTTAAAAAAAGAAATGGCTGCATACGCGAAAGCAAAGAAGTTTGAGAAAGCCGCTGCTGTTCGCAATACACTCTATGCTCTCGAACATATCCAGGATGTCGCGCTTATAAAAAGAGAAAGGGAATTATATGGTGACACTACGCCAATGATCAGTAGTAGTGGTGGCAGTGTTTTATCAAATATTTTTAGAATCGAAGCGTACGATGTAGCACACCTTGCTGGAAAAAATGTCGTCGGTGTGATGACCGTTGTTGAAAATGGCGAACCAAACAAAGCTGAGTACAGAAAATTTAAAATCAAAACTGATACTAATGACGATGTCGGTAACTTAAAAGAAATACTTACCCGACGCTTTGAGCATACCGAGTGGCGGACACCAGACCTTATTGTTGTTGATGGAGGAGAAGCTCAAAAGAATGCCGCAGAGAAGCTTTTAGCTAGCCGATCGCAGCAAACACCCCGCCAAATACCTGTCGTCTCTGTACGTAAAGATGAGCATCACAAGCCAAAAGATATTCTAGGTTCCTATGATCCTATTTACAAAACAGCCATACTTCTTGTAAACAATGAAGCTCACCGCTTTGCTATCGCGTACCATCGCCTCCGTCGTCGAAAAACGCAGTTTGACGCGTAGTCATAGTTCTTTGCAACTATGATATAATTTTCCTATGAATCAATCGTCAAAAATCAAAGTCGGCGTCCTTCGTGGTGGACCCTCGAGCGAATATGACGTCTCTCTCAAAACTGGCGCATCTGTCCTCTCTGGATTTGCGCATGAAAAATTTGCGGACAAATACCAGGCGCAGGATATTTTTATTTCAAAAGACGGTATCTGGCATATTTCCGGAGCGCCAGTTTCTCCACAGAAAGCGATTCATGAGTTTGATGTTCTTTGGAATGCCATGCACGGCGAATACGGGGAAGATGGCAAAATTCAATCTTTTCTTGACCATCATATGGTGCCATACACAGGCTCGCGTACACTTGGGTCGGCTCTCGGTATGAATAAAGTTCTCGCCAAAGAAATTTTTAAAAAACACGGCATCAAGACACCGCATTATATAACTATCGAGTGGATGCCGGCTTTTGAAGTAGACTCTACCGCTCTCCACGCCCGTGCCCAAGAGGTTTTTCGTACGTTCCCTATACCTCTCGTGGTTAAACCTGTTTCTGCGGGATCATCTGTGGGTGTGAGTATTGTAAAAGTCTTTGGTGAGCTTGAGCCGGCTCTTCGCCAAGCTTTTGTAGTGGCAAATGCACGAGCGCAGGGAACAAAGGGCGTCATTCTCATTGAGGAATATATTTCTGGTGTTGAAGCAAGTGCTGGTGTTGTAGAAAAATTTCGAGGGCAAGACGTGTATTCATTGCCCGTTGTTGAGATCAGGTCAAGGGACACTTTTTTCAACTATGATTCAAAATATTCGGAAGGTGGACACGAGGGAATTATTCCTGGCAACTTTTCCCGCGAACAAAAAGACGAGATGGAGCGTCTGGCACGCGAAGCACACCAAGCACTTGGGTTACGACACTATTCCCGCACCGACTTTATCGTCTCTCCGCGACGTGGTATTTATGTGCTTGAGATAAATACATTGCCCGGGATGACCCCAATGTCCCTCCTCCCACTTTCCCTTGCAGCAGTGGGTGCAAGTCTCCCGGATTTCATCGATCATATCGTAGGACTTGCATTAGAACAGAAATAAGGTAAAATCTTTCTGTTAGCAATTGGGCCCTTAGCTCATCTGGTAGAGCACCTCATTTGCAATGAGGGGGTGGCAGGTTCGAGTCCTGTAGGGTCCACAGCAAAAGAAAAATACTAGCTTAAGCTAGTATTTTTCTTTTGCCTAAGAAAGACCCTACAGGACGAGAAAGCCGGAGCGGATGCCAAGCCAGTAGGCGAGGCCGCGAGGCAGGGCCGGAGAAATTTTCGAGCGACGGCGAGAAAATTATCCGTGACCGAGTCCTGTAGATCTACCAGATTGACAATATCTCATTTTTGTTGATAATAATCAGCATCCAGGAGGTTCTGTGGTAGCACAGAATCTGAGGGTCGTTTGGTAATCAGCTCTTTTATATACCTTGAAAAACTTGTTGTGATAGGTTCGACTCCTGTTGCAGCAAGCAGCCCCACGCTAGTCATTGTGGTTAGTTTGGTGGACTCACAAAATGAAGACATATAAACACGTAAAAAAATACAGGGTATATAAAGACGGTACTATTGAACCAATCGAATGGCAAGAACCATCCGATCCACGACGTAAAGCGCAAGCTTTGAAGAACGTTAAACCTCCGGGTAAACGTAAAGATTAGGGGCTCCTTCTCTTTGTGGTCAATATGTATGTCGAGAGCTGAATATGGGTGCACGTTACGCATCCATTTTCTCTAACACATGAATTTATTCGTGTTTTTGAGAGAATCTTTATTTAGGATATTAAAGAAAAAGACTGGTGCGAGCTAGTCTTTTTCTTTTGATTATAAAAGACCTTATGGACACCACAAGATTAGCGGTGTAATTTTTTCCCTTTAGCCACGTCAATCTAATAGAAATAACTGGTTTAAAAAATCTATGTAATACATAAAAAATAATGAATAAAGAAAACAAAAACAAGTTAGTCAGAATCGAAAAGAAAGTCGAAGATGGAATTATTGCAACAGTGATACATGTTGCAGCTGGGATTTCGTTGATTCCAAAATCGAGTAAGAAATTTCGTGATGATTTTAAATTAAAAATATCTGAATTTAGAAATTCTTTGGCGCCAGAAGTAAAACAGATAAAAGCTATAGGTAAAAAAATACGTTCTTGGAAGTAATTTCATACCAAACTCTGTTTTCTCGTGGTATAATTTCCCCATGGAAAACACACAAATAAATCAAGAAAAATACGCTGGATTTTTGGTCCGATTAGTAGCTGTCATTATTGATATTCTTATTGTTGCAATACCGCTTGGTATTCTTGTCGGTATTATTACAGTTGCGAGTGGAACCACAAATCCACAATCATATGCCCATTCAAGTGTCTTTTCGTGGGGAACTCTTTTTGTTGAGTGGCTCTATTTTATTATCATGACTCATACGAAAGGCGCCACCCTCGGAAAAATGCTCGTGGGGATTACCGTAAAATCAGCAAATGGACAACCACTCTCAATCGGTCAGATTATCCTCCGTGAAACTCTAGGCCGTATTATTGCCGGAATAATTCTCTGTATCGGATATATTCTCGCCGCTTTCACTTCAAAAAAACAAGGATTGCACGATATGATAGCAAAGACTGTTGTTGTGTATAAAGACCCGACAAATACAAGTAAAACAGGATTGATCATCGGTATTGTCCTCGCCTCGGTTCTCTTCCTTGTGCCACTCTTCTTTACAGCTATTTCAATCATTGGTCTTTTGTCCATAATGAGTAAAAATGGCGGAAAAATTCCCGGCGCGGATTCGTACGGTCAAGTGCTTACTGATACAGCAAGTTCCGCCGACGTGTCTCCTGAAGTGCAAAATTTCACCATCGACTTTCCAGGTATGCCAACTCACACAACAAAAGTGTCCACCATCTCTTCACTTAATATTAAATATCCAATCGGCATATATAGCTACGCCAAGACAAATAGCGAGGCATACATCGTCGAGCATGCACAATATCCAATCACTATGGATTTCTCTGTTCCTAAAGAAATACTACAAGCAAGCCTAGACGGGGAAGTAAAGTCGCTTGAGGGAGTAATCTCATCCTCAACATTAAAAACGTTTGGAAAATATCCTGCTCTTGAATACCAGCTTTACTCAAAGCAAAATGGTATACATATTCGTGGAAAAAATATCATGATTGGAAACGAACTGTACGAAATTGGAGTCTTCTACACAGGTGCAGCACCAAAAGATATAGATGTATTTATAAATTCATTCAAGCTTAAATAAAATACAATGGCAAACCCACAACTAGTCGACTATATTACCAAAGAACTTGCGCGAGGTGTTGTACGAGCAGAGGTAGAGCGTACAGCAGCATCTGGAGGATGGAGTCAGGCGGATATTACAGAAGCATTTTCTTCTCTCGAAAAAGGTGTACATTCAGGTACGCCACCAGTCGCGAGCGCTTCGGGAATTTCCGTAAAATACGCTGGTTTTTGGGTTCGTTTTGTTGCTGTAATGGTTGACGGCATTATCCTGGTTATTCCAGCTGTTATTGTTCAAGCTGTAACGGCATTTTCTCTGATGGCATCGAAAGCTCCGGAAATACTTCAGACGATTTTACCAACCGTCGTATACTTAATTGTATATTGGGCATATTTTGTCATCATGACAAATATTAAAGGCGCCACCCTCGGAAAAATGCTTGTAGGAATTACCGTACGTTCTGAAAATGGCAACAAGCTCAGTATCGGTCAAATTATTCTCCGCGAGACAGTTGGTAAGCTTGTTTCCAGTATCATTTTTGATATCGGATTTATTATCGCTGCATTTACCTCAAACAAACAATCGCTCCACGACAAAATAGCTCACACGGTCGTGGTGTACAAAGACCCAAAAGAAGGCCATAGGACTGGGCTTATCGTCGGCATAGTGATTGCTTGTATTTTGCCTATGATTGCAATTCTCGGCATACTTTCTTCAATCGTCCTTGTTTCGCTCAGTAGCGCCCGAGGGAAGGCGACTGTATCCGCCATCCGATACGATCTGAGCCATATTCGTATCGAGGCTGAAGTTGCTGCAATAAAGACTAATGATGGTTCATATTCGTACTCTTCAGCAAAGAGTTGTGATGAGGGTATGTTCCTCGATTCCCAAGTGCAACAGATTATTTCGGATATAAAAAACAGACAACCTGGAAGCGTTATTGCTTGTGAAGCAAGAATTCAGACCTATGCAGTTTCAGTCGCTGGGCCAGGTACACCGTTAGAGTCAAAAAAATATTGCGTAGATAGCGCAGGCTTTCTCGGTGCCGGTGCGATTGCTGATACAGGAAAAGCAGTCTCATGCGTAGCGGCAGGAGAGTAGGTTATTCATTTACAAATTAAAAATATTCCATGAGTACTATAGAAATTCTAAATACAAGTGTCCGACTTTTTATCGCACTTGATACGATACTTATCCCCTTTGGCATTATAGCTGGAATCGTGTTTTTGATAGTCGCTGCATACGAAAAAGACGCAGCAAAGAAAAAATTGATGAAAAAGATCGGCATATGGGGGTTGGTATTGCCGATTTTGCTTATGCTTGTCGTACTCAGTTTGTGGGGGTTGGTGAGTATTGGGAGTAATACGTTGAAATAAGTATGAACATTATCGAAGTCAGTCATCTTGTAAAGAAATTCAATCATCATATTGTTGCAGTAAACGACATTTCGTTTTCTGTTGGGAAGGGAGAGATTTTTGCATTTCTTGGGCCAAATGGTGCTGGAAAAACAACAACCATTAAAATTTTGACGACACTTCTTCACCCAACTTCTGGATCAGTGAAGCTGAATGGTTTTAATGTTGTCGAAAATCCAAATGATACCAGAAAATCTTTCGGTATTGTTTTTCAAGATCAGAGTCTCGATACTGAGCTTACTGCGTATGAAAATATGAAATTCCACGCGGTGCTTTATGGTGTGCCGAAAGCTGTCTACAAGCCTCGAATACAGGAGCTTCTCACTCTCGTCGAACTTTGGGATAGAAAAGATGAAATTGTTAGCAAATTTTCTGGTGGAATGAAGCGACGACTTGAGATTGCTCGTGGACTTTTGCATCATCCAAGCGTCCTTTTTCTCGATGAGCCGACTGTCGGTCTCGATCCTCAGACAAGAAATCTTATTTGGAACTATATTCTTGATCTAAATAAAAAAGAGGGTATCACTATTTTCTTCACAACTCACTACATGGAAGAGGCTGAACGGTGGGCGGGGCGTATCGCTATTATCGACCACGGTTCGATTGTCACAGAAGGTACAGCTACAGAGCTCAAAGCCCGGACAGGTAAAGACAATCTCGAGGATGCTTTTCTTGAGCTTACTGGTAAAGTTATTCGTGATGAAGAAGCAGGAAGTAAAGACAATATGCGGACAATGAGCCGAGCATGGGGAAGACGATAATTTAAAAAAAATGGATACTACTACACAAAACACGCTTACACCTAGCACGCTCACGAAAACTAATATATTTTCCGCAATATATATTCTTTGGCTTCGTCAGGTAAAGCGATATTTTCGCTCACGTGCTCGAATGGTCGGCTCTCTCGGTCAGCCAATACTTTTTCTTGTGGCTTTTGGTTTTGGTATCGGGCCAATTTACGCAAAAGCTGGTGGGGGAAACTATATGGATTTTCTTGTGCCAGGTGTTATTGCCATGGGTATTCTTTTTACCGCGATATTTTCAGGAATCGAGATCATTTGGGACAAGCAGTTTGGGTTTTTGAAAGAGACGCTTGTTGCTCCGGTATCGCGTCTTACAATCATGTGTGGAAGGACTCTTGGCGGGGCGACAGTTGCTATGATACAAGGGATTGTTGTTTTTCTACTTTCTTTAATCATCGGTTTCCGTCCGCATGATTGGCTTCTTTGGATTGTCGGGCTTTTCTTTATGTTTTTGGTGGCGCTTCTCTTCACCGCTTTTGGCACAGCGATAGCGTCAGTGCTCGAGGATATGCAAGGTTTTCAGCTTATTATGAATTTTGTTGTCATGCCCACATTCTTTCTCTCCGGTGCGCTCTTTCCACTCACAAATCTTCCCAGTGCCTTGCGCGTGATCACTCTTGCCAACCCACTTTCATATGGTGTCGATGGTCTACGAGGTACGCTTGTCGGTGAAAATGTTTTCGCTCTCGGCACCGACGCACTTGTCCTCTTTTGCTTCACGGCATTTTTCGTCGCTATTGGCGCGTATCTCTTTTCGAAGATTGAGGGGTAGAGGGGGGGGTCAGCCGTTTAAAGTTTTACAGCAACTTCTCAATACACTTTATATAGTTTTTTGTAACAAAATGTCCGGAGCGGGGAACGATGAAATCAGGGATGCTTTCATTGAGCAATATTTTTTCGCGTTCGCCACCAAGTGTCACAAAAGGAGTTTTCAGACTTTTGAGTGATATTTTTATACTTTTCAAATCTTTTGAAAATGCCACCGCTTTTTCCTTGTCCATATACATACAAATATCTTTCACAAGACCTTTAAATGAAAAGGTATGAATAGGCGAAATCGAAGCAAGTATTACTTTTTTGCATAGATATTTTTCGGCAATCAAATATGCGATTACCGCACCAAAGGAAAAGCCAAAAACTACAGCATCTTTTTCTATAGGGAAGACGCTCTCACTGAGAGGCTTCCGCCAATCGGGATTTACGGCTATCACTTTATAGCCTTTTTTACGCAAAATTTTTGCCAGCGCTTTATACCGCAGCAAATTGCAGTTTTCTCCAAAGCCGGGGATTATGTAGATGGGGTTCATGAGGTTATTGAATGTGTTGGGTAAATGCTATCATACTATAGTTATATTGTAATAACAGTGACTATTATATGCAAAAAATATTTATTGTTGGAGAAATACACGGCTCAAAAAGCAATACAAAGGCTATCGAAAGACTTGTCCAGGATCTTGCTGTTAAGCATGTCTTGTTCGAATGGCCCGCAGACTGGAAAGAAAATATTGCTAAAAAAGTGTATAGTCTAAAAGATGGACGAATTGGTCCGGAATATCTTGTGTTATTTCCCAAGCTTCAAAATCAGGGTGTAATAATCGACTGTATTGATGTTGCGGAGCGCGACTGGAATACTAATTATGGGGATAGGGAAGTAGTTCTCGCCACTAATGTTTTGAATTATCAAAAAAATAACCAACACGGGAACATTCTTGTCGTCTTTGGGCGCATTCATGCGCGCAAGAAGTCGTTTTTATTGAATAGAAAAGTATACACTCCCGCCGGAGCAATAATCAAAAAAAATCTTGATTTAGAATATATAGAAATAAAATATCCAGGGGGAACAATTTTTAATTTTGAGATAAAGACACTGCCACAACTTAAAAATAATCGCCCAACGTTTACTCTTTTGAAATCTCGAAGTCCCTATTTTGACTATGAATATTGGGTTGATACATCAGAGCCGTTAGATATCGTCAGCTAAAAACTAAAAAAACTGTGTATTGCACCCCTTACCCCCAAGGAGTACAATATACCTATGTCAAACGTTGAATTCGAGACAGATCAAATTACAAATCAGGAAAAACCGCATCCACATGTTCTCTACGGCAAGTTTGAGCCGAGCGCGCAGACACCGGGGATGATTAAGTTTTTGATGACTCACGGCGTAAAAACCGAAAAAGCGGCAAACGCAATTCTCCTCTTCATTGTCTTTCTTGCCATTGCAATGGGTATTTTTGTCTACCTCTATTTTGTACTAGGAAGTCAGCCAAAGGCGAGATCGTTTGACTCGTATCTTCGGGATGCGGAAAGAGGGTCCTCGGTGCCACTCTCGGCAACACCCAAAACATAATATGAAAAATCGCGGCTTTACACTCATCGAATTGCTCGTCGTCGTCGCCATCATCGGCCTCCTCTCTTCGATAGTCCTCGCCGCGGTAAGTACAGCTCGTGTAGGTGCAAACAATGCAAAATTTTCAGAGGAAATGAAGTCTTTGGTCAATGCGCTCGCATTGTATAAAAGTAATAATGGAAATATTCCTGGGCAGGGGGCGGGGTGGGGTTTACCAAATACTACAGATGGCTATATTAATACTACTATTACTACGACAGGTTTAGACAACACACTTAGTTCTCTCATTACAGATAAAGATATTTCAAAAATTCCACATTACAATACATGGGTATCCGGATCTTTAGTGGCTGTATTGGCAAATACCACGTATCTTACGAATAACACTGGCGCAAGTCCGTATAATTATAGTTGTAGTAGTATTTCATCAGACCAAAGTGTATTAGGAGTAATAGCTATCGTTGGGGCTGCAAATTTAGGCTTGAAATTACCAAAGCAAGATGTATGGAGATCTGATGATATTACTAAGCCTTATTTCGCAAATTCGTCAGGCGTAGTAGATGTTTATTGCTTGCCTATAAATTTCTAGCCATTGACAAAATTACTCATTGGGTGTATACTACAGACAGTAAATGCAGTAGAAATTTAACAATCAACCCATAAGGAGTTTTAGATGAATATTAAATGTTTCTGTGTTCTCGCACTCGTCGTCTCTGGTGTTTGCAATGCCTTGTCTCAAGGTATCGTTGTTATTCCATTTGCAACATATTCCGCAGCTCAGGGTTCGACAAACTATGTCTGGGGAGCGGCTCAATATGCCACCACACCTGGTCGGATTGCTGTCAGCCCAATTCCTGGTGACCCCAATGCCTTTACGACTTTGTCTTGGGGTGCATTGAATACCTGGAATATTCAGATTACCTATGATGCCGGGACTCAAACACTGAGCACTTCAGCGTCAAATACAGCCGCTGGCGGTGTCCAACAATCCTATCAGATAGGATTTAACGGTGGTTCAATTGCAGCGTTAATGTTTAGTATCAGCGCCAGAAACGGGAGTGTTACTCTCGAAAACATGGCGTTGAATGGTTCACCGGTTGCCGGTGGGTCGAGCATTAGCTACAGCGGCGGATTTTTCGGCGGTGGAGGATGTTTGTCCCTACTGGTCCCCTCAGGAAATTTTTCTTCCCTAAGCTACAATCTGACGTATAGTGCGATTGATCCTGGCCAGATGGTCAATGTTTTGGCTCTCTCGCCTCAATTCGCTGTCACCCCCGAACCCAGCACATTTGCGCTGGCGATCCTCGGTGGAGCGTCACTCTTGCTTTACCGCAGGAGAAAGTAAGTTCTTTTTTGCAAAAACACAAACCGGTCAGCGATGCCCGGTTTTTTTAATTCCCAGGAAACCCCGCAC
>OCZT010000189.1_pt1 | contig 58299 bp, 58 predicted proteins | sample 1539031 | NCBI WGS metagenome assembly OCZT01 (sample SAMEA3539308, study PRJEB22396) | soil metagenome | biome: tundra; feature: field; material: soil | place: USA | collected 2010-05 | depth 0.15 m
ATATGTGAATAATGTAAAATAATTATAAAGTTGTGTAACGTTTTACTTTTTTTGGTAACTGACCTTTGCATAATACTCACTTTATCCCTATGGCCCGATTATCTACAAAGACTGTCGCCGTTATTGTAGCTCACCCCGATGATGAAACATTATGGGCCGGAGGAATAATACTTAGCCATCCGGCATGGCAATGGTTCATTGTATGTCTGTGCAGGGGAAACGATGAAGACCGCTCCTCCAGGTTTTATAATACATTAAGAATTCTTAAGTCTGAAGGAATTATGGGCGACCTTGATGATGGTCCTGAACAGAAGCCGTTGGAGGAAAAGGAGGTTGAACAGGCTATCCTGAAATTATTACCTGCAAAGCATTTCGACCTGATAATTTCTCATAATCCAACCGGAGAATATACAAGGCACCGCAGGCATGAAGAAGCAGGTAAAGCAGTAATTAAACTCTGGGATACTGGTAAAATTTCAACAAACGGATTATGGACCTTTGCTTACACCGACGATAATAAAAAACACTACCCTGTGGCTGTAGAAAATGCCAGCATTTACAAGCCACTTTCGAAAAGGATATGGCTTCGAAAATACCGCATAATTACCGAAACGTATGGATTTGAAAAAAATGGCTTCGAGGCAAAAACCACACCCAGAGCAGAATCATTCTGGCAATTTACTGATCCGGCTGTAGCTAAAAAATGGCTTAATAAACTTATGAATTTGAAAATATGAAAGTTTTGTTATTATATGATTATCCTCCTTCTCCGGGAGGACTGGCGACACAGGGAGATCTTCTCTACAAAGGGCTGCTGGAAATGGGTGTTGATGCACAGGCGGTTCATTTCGAATCGGCACAGGAGAAGGAATGGTATTATCGCTGGTTTGAACCAAATGTTGTTGTTGGTGTTGGTTACTGGGGACATACCCCACAGTTAGTTCTTCATCCCCAACGGTATGGGGTACAACCCGTACCATGGCTGGTTGCAGATGGATATATTGCAAACTATCAGGAAGTCTTAAATGATCTTCCACTTATACTCGTAACTTCGAATTGGGTGAAGGAGATGTATGTTCGCGACGGGATCAATGGTGATAAAATTGAAGTTTTACCCGTTGGATGTGATACTGATTCATTTATTCCTCATGGTAAAGACGACCCTAAAATTTTGGCAGTACGTGAATCAATTGGTATATCACCTGACCAGATAATGATACTCACAATTGGTGGTGACGCAGCTTCAAAAGGAGCACAGGAAGTGATGCAGGCGCTTGCTATTATTGATACTAAAGCGCCCGATTGGAAATATGTCTGCAAAGTATGGCCCCAGCCACGGACACAGAGGCAAAACATAGATGATCTTGACATGGCGGCACATCTTGGAATTGAAAAAAGTGTCATCTATGCAACCAATACTATTTCAAGGAAATTTATGCCTTACCTGATCGGAGCATGCGATATATATGCAGCCCCTTCCCGACTGGAAGGATTTGGTATGCCTCAGGTTGAAGCCGGAGCATGCGAAAAGCCGGTTATAGGGATCAGAGCTATGGGAATGCTTGATACCCTTGTTGATGGAGAAACAGCCTTCCTTGCAAAAGTAGCACAGAAAATTGTTGTCGACCAGGTTACTCTTGGTGATGAATCGGGATTTGAAGAAAAACACAGAGTAGTATTTAATGAACCGCGGACAGTAGATTACCGTGCAGATGTACATGATATTGGCAAATATTTAATGCTTCTTATGACTGATGCAGCATTACGTGAAAAAATAGGCAAAGCAGCCAGGGAAAGGGTAGTTAAAAACTTTGACTACCGTGTTGTAGCCAAAAAATTTGTACAGATAATGAACGACAAATTAGGAATTAAATAATGAAGACTTCAGATCAGCAAGAGATTGAAGAAGCAAAGAAAGCCGCTATTGAAGTGCTTCTTAATAATGCGCATGGGCCATGTCGCGGACTTCCCCGGACTGCCGGCTGGGGATATCCTGAACCTTATACAAGGGATCTGATGTTTTCTATTTTTGGAATTGCTGTATCTGAGAACAAAAAGCTTCTGCAGAGCATCCGGAAAGTATTGGAGACTCTCGCTATAAACCAGACGGAGCGTGGTCATATACCTTCTCTGGTAAACGATAAAGAGGACCGCGGATCGAGTGATACAACTCCTTTGTTTCTGTTAGGGGTTGGAATTTTCAGAAAGATATCAGGCGAACCTGACTTTCTTAATAATGCAGTTGAAAAAGCCCTGACCTGGATGGAGTATCAAAGCCCTTCGGACAGGTATATGGTTGCCCAGCAACCGACCAGCGATTGGCGTGATGAACAATGGGTGACAGGTTATGGACTATTTGTGAATACACTTGTATATAGTTATCTCCGTATCCTTGGAAAGAACGAAAAAGCTGACAGAATGCACAGCGAAATGAGCCGGTTTACAATTACAGGAGGTACGATACATCGTCATGTCCATGAAGGACTGGTTGTAAAACATAAACCCTATTATGCTTTCTGGTCATATAAAATTCATAGCAGCGAACGGTTTGATCTTCTCGGAAACAGCCTTGCAATTCTTTCAGGAATCGCTTCACCTACGCGTGCTGAGGAGATGATTTCGTGGATCGAAGAGGAATGTGTAGCCATGAAAGGAAGCAGTGACCTGACAGTTGATCTGCCGCCTAACTTCTTTCCTTATATTAAACCTGAAGATCCTGACTGGCTTCCAAGATATGCAATCTATAATAAACCGGGAGAATACCATAACGGAGGTATCTGGCCGTTTGTATGCGGTTTTTATGTGGCAGCTCTGGTAGCTGCTAAAAAGAACACCCTGGCCAGGGAAAAGCTTGTGGCTCTTACACATCTTATTAAAACTCCAAATACCGCTAAGGTCAATTTCGGATTTAATGAGTGGATAAAAGCACAGGACGGCAAACCAATGGGTCAGGACTGGCAAACATGGAGTGCGGCACTATATCTTTATGCAGTAAAATGTGTTGAAGCAAAAAGAACACCATTTTTTGATGAGATGCGGATCTATCCAAATCTTTAAATTTATTAGAACTATTCCGAAATAAACCCAAATACATGAAAGCAATTGAATTCTCTGAACAACTATTGAATCTTGAACAAGGTTTACTGAAGTATGCATATCGTCTTAAGTTAGATAACGCAGATGCAAGAGATCTTGTTCAGGAAACTTTCCTGAAAGCAATTTTGAGTCGCGATAAATTTGTGGATAACGGATATTTAAAAGCCTGGACTATAACAATTATGAGAAACACCTTTATCAATAACTACAGACATAATGTTATCCAGAATACCCACTGTGATCGTACAGATGAATCATTTTTTATTAATCAGACAAAATCCTCTGGCTCAGATAATCCGGACTCTGCATATTCAGTAATGGAAATTACCAAATGTATTGAACAATTAAAAGATAAATTCCGGGTGCCATTCAAAATGTACATTGCGGGATACAGGTACAGAGAAATTGCCGATACGATTAATCTCAAGATCGGAACTGTAAAAAGCAGAATTTTCCTTGCCCGAAAACTATTAATGGTACAGCTGAACAGTTAGAAGTAGTTTCATGTTCAATAACCAGCATCTCCAATTACGGCATGCGTGAATTATATAACTCTTTTCGAAAGTTATGTAACACTCTCCCCATGTCAAAAACTTAATTTTGTTATGATTAAGGAATAATCCTTAGAAATAAAGGCTTGTTTTTTAATAAACATATTTTTAATATGTCAACCGCATCACTAATAAATCAGACATTATGAATACAAATATAATTGGATACTGGGACAAGAAAAAAGAAAAGCTCAAGGAAAGATTCCCTGTCATTACCGACGAAGATTTGCGTTATCGCGAAGGTAAGGAAAAGGAAATGATTGAAATGCTTGGAAATAAGCTTGGAAAATCAAAACAAGAACTGCTTAACATTATTGTAGCAATTTAATATAAATAAAATGAAGAATACAACTGAACTAAAAGGAAACTGGAATGAGCAAAAAGGCAAGCTTAAACAGAAATTTGCTGTCTTAACTGATAATGACCTCATGTTTGAAGAAGGCAAGATGGACGAGATGTTCGGAAAACTTCAAAAAAAGTTAGGCAAAACAAAAGAAGAACTGCACAATATTATTTCAGCTCTTTAATTAACGATTTTGCTCTAAAAGTCATCGTTTACCGGCAATCGTTAAACGGTGACTTTTTAAATTTTAAGTATATCGAATTATTGTCCATGAATATTATGTCAGATTACTGATTGCCTGAATCTGCTAACTCTGACTAAATCTCGTGTTTTGACAGGACAAAATATCCGATATATTGAATCAGGTTGACCCGGGGGAAATCAAATATTATAATGAAAAAAATTAATCCTGTTATTAAGGTAAAAACCATTGCGAAGGAGCAATCCATAAAACTCAGCGAAAAAGCAATTGCGAAAACAGCTGAGGCACACAACTTTTTAACAGATGTAGCTGATTTTTTTCTGTTTCTTTCACGTACATGTAAAGAAACTTTTTCCCGCGATTTTGAATTCAAAGAGTTTTTACGTCAGTCTTTTCAGATCGGGTATAAATCATTACCGCTTATTTCAGTAACCGGATTTATTATGGGATTGGTACTTACAATTCAGGCCCGTCCGTCACTTGTTCATTTCGGTGCAGTATCCTTACTCCCCGGAATGGTAGCTGTATCTCTAATCAGGGAAATGGGGCCGGTTATCACAGCATTAATTTGCGCAGGTAAGATTGGTTCAGGAATGGGAGCAGAATTAGGTTCAATGAAAGTAACAGAGCAGATTGATGCTATGGAAGTATCATCCACCAATCCAATGAAATTTTTAGTTGTTACGAGAGTATTAGCTGCTACATTAATGATACCGGTTTTAGTATTATATTCAGATGCTCTTGGTTTATTTGGATGCTGGGTAGGTGCAAATATTAAAGGAGATGTAAGTTTTGTTCTGTTTTGTTCACAGGCATTCAGCCATCTTGAGTTTATAGATCTTATGCCTGCCGTAATTAAATCGTTCTTTTTTGGCGCTGTGATCGGTTTAGTCGGATGCTATAAAGGATATACTGCCGGACGAGGAACAGAGAGTGTTGGCATTGCAGCAAATTCAGCAGTTGTACTATCCTCCTTACTTGTTATAATTGTAGATCTTATTGCTGTGCAGATTACTGATTTACTTTAATTTAAAAATTGATGAATCCTATCCAGACAACGGCTAATACAGCGGCTAAAACAAAAAGCCGTGAACAGGTTATAGATATAAATAACCTGAGGAAAGGATTTGGTACACAGGAAGTCTTAAAAAATGTGTCGTTACAGCTATTTAAAGGCGAAAACCTGGCAGTACTTGGAAAATCCGGCTCCGGAAAATCTGTCCTGATAAAATGTATTGTCCGTCTATTTAATCCCGATTACGGAACAATCAATGTGCTTGGTGAAGATGTGACAGCATTAAACAATGAAAGCTTAGGAGAGTTGCGAAAAAAAATTGGTTTCCTTTTTCAGAGTGGCGCACTGTATGATTCAATGACTGTAAGACAAAACCTTGAATTTCCGCTAAGGAGAATAAAAAAGGATCTCTCGCAAAAAGAAATAAACGAAAAAGTAAATGAAGCATTGGAAAATGTTGGCTTATCTGATACCCTGAATAAAATGCCATCTCAGTTATCAGGCGGAATGCGTAAGCGAATCAGTCTGGCACGAACAATTGTTGTTGATCCAATCATCATTTTGTACGATGAGCCAACAACCGGGCTTGACCCGGCAACTTCAGATGAAATCAGTTTACTCATTAATGATATTCAGAAAAAATATAAAACTTCTTCTCTTATTATCACACATGATATAGAATGCGCCCGTAATACAGCGGACCGACTTATCATGTTGCACGAAGGCGAAGTTTATAAGAACGGTCAATTAGCTGAATTCGAGAAGTCTTCTGATACATTAATCAGATCATTCTTTAAATAATTATTTAATAAGTATCAGACTTAAAATCATAATATATGGAAAAGCACACAAATAAATTCAAAGTAAGGTTAGGATTGTTTATAGCAGGGGGACTGATGATTTTTATAGTCGCTGTTTTTATAATAGGAAGACAGAAAAATCTGTTTGTTCCTGTATATAAACTCACTACAACTTTTTATAATGTGAGCGGATTGCAGGTTGGAAATAATATCCGTTTTTCAGGAATTAATGTTGGCACAGTCGACAATATCAGAATTATTAATGATTCAACTGTTCAGGTTGATATGTTGATTCAAAAAAATGTTCAGAAGTTTATTAAAGCAGATTGTGAAGCGGCTATTGGATCCGCCGGTCTTATCGGAGACCGTATTTTAATTATTACCCAGGGCAGTTCCTATGCTTCTTTAGCAAAAGACGGGCAACAAATTGCATCAAAGGAACCCGTTGAGCCGGATGCTATCATGGCAAGCCTGCAGGTAACAGCTGATAATGCCGCAATTGTTTCATTTCAACTGGCGGAAATTATGACTAAAGTGAACAGTGGAAATGGAACTCTCGGTAGATTTATCCAGGATTCAACAATTGCAGAGAATATTAATCAGACCATCATGAATCTTAAGAAGAGCAGTAAGGGACTGGATGAAAACATGAATGCTGCCAAGGAGAATTTCCTTCTCAGAGGTTATTATAAGAGAAGAGAAAAAGCAGCTGAAAAAGTTAAGACCGATTCTGCAGAAAAGAAGGCAGAAGAAATAAAAGTAAATGATAAGAAGAAAAAGTAACTGAATGGTTAGAGAATTTTCAAAAATGGTAAATTCAAATGTGGCTCAGAAGGATTTTCATACTGTTTTTTATTTCAGCTATTTTAACTGTATCTGCACCAGCACAGAAAACTAATGTTAAATCAGATTCAACTCATCTTTATAAGAATATTGAGACATATTCGAAGCGAAACAAGTTTAATACATTCATGTATCGGTTAATTTTCAAACCAATCATTATCATTTCAAAAAAAGAGGGCAAAAAGAAAGTTTATAAAAAACTGATCCAGAAACCATACAGCACCTTTCAGGGAAAAATTATCCGGAAGATCAACATTGTTACTCTGGATCCTTTTGGTTATTTAGCAGATGACACTACTAAGGCAGAACAGAACAAATTAACTAAAGTTGGGAATGAGCTGCATATTAAGACACGGATTATCGCGATCCGAAACCTCTTGCTTATCCGTGAAAATGAACCGTTTAATTCTTTTTATGTAAAAGAATCCGAGCGTTTAATCCGCACACAGACATTTGTGCATGATGTTTATTTTTACGTTGCCTCTGTCCGACCAAAATCTGATTCAGTAGATATTTTTATCCGGGAATTGGATAACTGGAGCATCTCTTCTCAGGCGGATATTTCAACTTCACGGATGAAGATTAGTTTAACAGATAAAAACTTTTTAGGACTCGGACAAGAGTTTCAGAATGTCTTTTCAAGAAATATTAGTACCGGAATCGATGCCTTTCGTACTAATTATTTCATTCCTAATATTATGACCACCTATATCAACTCCACTTTACATTATGAAGTTGACGGGTATGGAAATATCAGAAGGAGTATAGCTTTTGACCGGCCGTTTTATTCTCCCTATGTAAAGTGGGCAGGAGGCTTCTCATTTGGTACTCAGGTCAAAAGAGATTCTCTGGAGGGTATGACTCCGGTTTATGTTCCTCTGAATTTAAAATTTAAGACACAGGATTTTTGGGCAGGTAAGGCAATACATATTTTCATTGGCTCTACAGGAGATGAACCCTCAACTAATTTAATATTCTCTGCCCGATATCTGCGTATCCGTTACATCGAAAAACCAACAGATATTAATGACCCTTTACATATTTATTCCAACGAAAATTTTTACTTTGCAGGAATTGGAATATCTACCCGAAAATATGTTCAGGATAAATATATATTTAAATATGGGACTATCGAAGATGTTCCGGTCGGTCGGGTTTTTGAATTGACTGGAGGTTACCAGTTAAGAAATAGTTCCTGGCGGCCATATTTAGGAATGCGTTTTTCCTTTGGAAACTATAATGAATGGGGATATCTGAGTACCAACATTGAATACGGAACTTTTCTTAGTGCCTCACACACTGAACAAGGGGTTATTTCTCTCGGTGTAAATTATTTCACAGGATTAATTGAAATCGGTAAATGGAAATTCAGACAATTTTTAAAACCACAGGTTATAATAGGCATAAACAGGTTCTTATACGATACCTTAACTCTCAATAATGGTCGGGGTATTGATGGATTTAACAGTATCGGATTGTCAGGGACTAACCGCCTTCTGTTTATGCTGCAAACACAATCATATGCTCCATGGAATTTAATCGGATTCCATTTTGGACCTTTTCTTGTTTGTTCCGTTGGTATGCTTGGTGATGCAATATCAGGATTTAAAAACCGTAAATTATATTCACAGATAGGGTTTGGAGTTTTAATAAAAAATGAAAACCTGGTTTTTAATACATTCCAGATATCTCTTTCATTTTACCCATTAATCCCGGGTACAGGGCAAAATATTTTTAAGATGAACTCATTCAGCACCACTGATTTCGGCTTCAGGGATTTTGAAATAGGAAAACCGGATATAGTGATGTACAGGTAAAAGAAAAACAAGATACCAGCCTGCGATCATTGTGGTGGTTTACATTCTCGAAGCCTTTTTACCGTTGAAACTTTATACCGTTGCACCTTTAATATGTGAATGTTGTAACTCTTTTCAGAAATTCTGTAACACATTCTGTGATTATTCGGATCAACTTTGTATTTGGAAAATTGGTTGAGCCTTTTTTAGAATAACTTTTCTTTCACTTATTAATACTAAAACAAAATGAAAGCAACACGATTGAATAACCTTAAAAAAAATATCTTCCCAGGTATTTTTATTCTAATGATTGTTTTTTCACTTATCTCATGTGCAACAAGTGTAAGTTTCTTAAATTCATCAGTTGTTCCGGCTGCACGTGGTTCTGTAAAGATTAAAAAAGATAATAATAAGAATTACGTTATTCAGATATCCCTGACAGATTTAGCTGAAGCCGCAAGACTTCAACCATCAAAAGTAACCTATATAGTCTGGATGATTACAGACCGGGACCTGACAAAAAATATTGGACAATTAAATAGTTCAAAAGGCTTCATGTCAAAACAACTTAAAGGATCTTTTAAGACAGTATCATCTGATAAACCAGTAAAAGTATTTATAACAGCCGAAGATGATGCAGCTGTCCAATATCCAGGTACGCAGGTTGTATTATCAACTGACAAGTTTCAACTATAATCATCAGATCAGAGGAATAGCAGGCTTAAGATTCTCATTATTGAAAACAGATAAACTGTCATGAAATTGACGTTTTAAAGCTGCAAACAAAAACGTGTGAATGATGTAACTTATAAATGGAATTCTGTAATGGTTCCCGAACTAAAGGATTAGATCTTTGTATTGTATTTTAATTATCCAAATATTCACATTAAAATTGTATCAAATGAAAAAATTAATCTTATCCCTGGCTGTTGTGGCATTTATGGCAGGAACGCTATCGAATTCATTCGGACAGGTGCCTGATAAACAATCAGTGAAAGCCAGAGAGAACCTAAAGGAAGAGAAAAAAGATGTGGTAGTTGCAAAACAAGATCTAAAGGTAGCTCAGAAGGATTCTGTTTCAGAATATCAAAAACTTACTAAAGAATCTGAAGTTAAATTCAAAAGCAATGAGAAATGTATTGCTGATCTGAGAGCTTCTATTACAAAAAATAATTCAAAGGCCCAGGCTACAGATCAGAAAAAGCTCAGTCTCTTAGAAGATAAGAACAACAGCCTTAAAAAGGAATTAGCTGATTATAAAGTTCTAGGACAAACCCAATTTACGACCTTTAAGGCAGAATTCAATCGTGATTTGGATAGGCTTGCAAAAGAATTGAAAGATTTCAAAATCTTATAGTCAGATTCATCAGAATTTCAAGTCAATTTAATAAAAGGCCGATTAATTAATCAGCCTTTTATTTTTGTTTCAGACATATGAATTGGAAGTTATGATAAAATGTATAGGATCTTAAATTTCATTGTCCCTGGCCCCTTTTCCCGGTAATACTATTTTAATAATATATAAATCTTAAAATCGAGATTAACGTAAGTAAGTATGAAAACAGATAAAGTGAAAAAAGTATTAATAGCGCTGGATTATAATCCAACTGCACAAAAAGTAGCAGAAGTAGGATTTTCAATAGCAAAAGCAATGAATGCAGAAATTGTTTTGCTGCACGTAATATCCGATCAGGTGTATTATTCTTCAACAGAATATTCTCCTATAATGGGGTTTAATGGTTTTATGGATACAGGTCCGATGCAATTGAATAGTGTTGATGGACTTAAACAGGCAGCTTTACATTTTCTGGATAAATCGAGACACCATCTGGGTGATAAAACTATCCAGACAATAATAAAAGAAGGAGATTTTGCTGAATCAATATTGAAAACTGCAAAAGAACTGCATGCAGATATTATTATATTAGGCTCCCATAGCCGGAAATGGCTGGAAAATATAGTTATGGGAAGTGTTACGGAGAAAGTTTTACGTCATACTTCCATACCGCTTTTCATTATTCCGACTAAAAAACAGAATTAACAGGAACTTCCGATTTACTCTTGAAAAAACATCTGACCGGTTTCAATTGAATGAAAATCTGTGAATAGTGTAGTTTTTATTAATAAATGTATAACACTTATGTCACGATATTTTTGTAAATTACTTTCGATATTTATTCAGGTGAAAAATGACCAGAGTATTTCTATTGGTTAGTATTTTTTTATTGATTTCAATAGAGGTATCAGGGCAATGTTTGAATGGCCCGACTATTACACTTAACGGCAGCAGTGGCAGTACATGTGGTGTAACACCTGTAACTGTAACCGGTAATACCTTTGGAGGCAGTGCAACTAAAGTAACAATAACAAAGGATGGAGCCGGTTCAGTTAGTCCGGTTTCAGCAACAAAATCACCGTTTACATTTACATATACTCCAAAAAACGGAGACAGCGGGAAAAAGGTTATAATAACGGTAACTACCGATAATCCTTTGGGTTTGCCCTGTGCCGCAGCAAAAGCGACCTATACTTTAACAGTAAATGCCAATCCTTCAGCTCCTGTGGCAGGTACAATCACCAAGCCGACATGTGCGGTTGCTACCGGAAGTGTGGTGTTGAGTGGTTTGCCTTCAACCGGAACATGGACTCTTACCCGCAACCCCGGAGGAATAAAAACTACAGGTGCAGGAACGAGTGTAACAATTTCAGATCTTGCAACCGGCACATATACCTACACTGTTACAAGTTCAGCAGGATGTACCTCATCAGCATCCTCAAATGTTGTTATCCCGGCACAACCAGTATCTCCCGCAAGCCCTGTACAGACAGTAGATTGTGCTCTGGGTTCTGGTAAAGCGGTAGTAAAGGTGACCAGTCCTATAGGAACAGGCCTTACTTATAGTCTCGATGGTGGCACATACCAGACTGGAACTTCTTTTTCCAATATAGCTAATGGGAGCCACTCTTTAACAGTAAAGAATTCGTCAGGATGCACGACAACAGGAGTCAGCTTTCAGGTAACTTGCGGATGTGTAAACCCGCCAACTATTACCTTAAGCAGCAGCAACGGCAGTACATGCAGTACAACATCTTTAACAGTAAGTGGTAATACCTTTGGAGGGAGTGCAACCGGGATAACAATAACTGAAAATGGTGCAGGTACAGTAAGTCCGGTATCATTCGGTAGCCAGCCATTTGCATTTACCTATACTCCTGCAGCGGGCGATGCCGGCAATGCAGTACTCATTACAGTAACAACAAATAATCCATTGGGCTTGCCATGCGCTCCCGCAACCGCTATATTTACACTGACCGTAACTGCTAATCCTTCAGCACCTTTAGTGGGAGTAATTACTCAGCCGACATGTTTTGTTGCAACAGGAAGTGCGGAATTGAATGGTTTACCTGCTAATGGCACCTGGACATTAACACGTTCTCCAGGTGGAGTCATTACAACGGGCACTGGACCCAGTACACTCATATCAGGTCTTGCAACCGGAACATATACGTTTACGGTTACTAACACCACAGGATGTATATCAAATGCCTCAGCAGGTGTGGTTATAAGTGCTCAATCGTCTTCCCCCACTGCACCAGTTATAGTAACCATTACCCAACCAACATGTACTGTCTCAACAGGCAGTGTGATATTATCTGGTTTACCATCCACAGGAACATGGACCCTTACCCGTACGCCTGGTGGTGTGACTACAACCGGTTCAGGTGCAAATACGACAATTCCGAATCTGGCTGAAGGTATATATACATATACTGTAACCAATTCTGAAGGGTGTATCTCTCAATCATCAGCTAATATTGTAATAACTGCACAACCTGTGATACCAGCAGCACCCATTGTTGGATCAATAACAGCGCCAACATGTTCTTTATCAACTGGCAGTGTGATACTTAATGGTTTGCCTGGAACAGGCACATGGATATTAACCCGTTATCCCGGAACAGTAACTTCAAGTGGTACAGGTACAAGCATGACACTTTCAAATCTTCCTACTGGAATTTACAACTTTACATTGTCCAATGCGAGCGGATGTGTTTCAGTAATGTCCGTAAACGTTATAATACCACCTCAACCGATAACTCCATCGCCTCCGGTTATTGGTACCATCACTCAACCTGTTAATGAGCTATCGACAGGAAGCGTAGTTTTAAACGGGTTACCGGAAACCGGGTCGTGGACATTAACACTTACTCCTGGCAACCTAACAACTTCCGGAACCGGAATAACAAAAACAATTTCAGGTCTGGCCCCGGGAACTTATGGTTTCACTGTGACCAACTCGGCAGGATGTACTTCAGGTTTATCAGCAAGTTTTGGAATTTATGCACTAACAGGTAGTCCTGTACTTGTCATTACTAATCCTGCACCCGTATGCTTTCCATCAACTGTTGACCTCACAGATCCGAAAGTAACAGCAGGTTCAGCTTTAAATTTGACATACACATACTGGGCTGACGCAGCTGCCACAACACAATACAGGACACCTGGTGCCGCAACTGCAGGTACATATTTTATCAAAGGTGCTACAATAGATGGCTTATTTTCTGTCAAACCGGTAATAGGTCTGGTTTTTCGGATACCAATGGCAAATGCCGGGCCTGACCAGGTCCTGTCTTATCTGTTTGGAACAACGATGGATGCTGAGTTGCCAAATAATTATGAAACCGGTATTTGGTCGGTAATTTCTGGTACAGGTGAGTTTTTTGATTCCACCTATGCAAAAACACCTGTTACCAGACTTTCAATGGACAAAAACATATTTTTGTGGACTGTAACAAATGGAGTCTGTCCTGCGTCTTCCGATACAGTCATGATAATTGTTAATAATTTTGTCATTCCCACCTTGATAACTCCGAATATGGATGGAAAGAATGATTATTTAGTAATAAAAGGATCTGATGCTCTGGGCAAAATGGAATTGGTGATTTTTGACAGGAGAGGTGTTCAGGTTTATAAAAATGGAACTTATGATAATTCATGGAACGGAGTTGACAATAATGGTAATCCTCTGTCAGATGATACTTACTTTTATGTTCTGAAAACAGAAAACAGCAAAGCTGTAACTGGTTATATTGTTATACGACGATAGGATGATTCTCTCATTTTTACTTAACAAAGGTAATTCACTCCCAGAAATTCATAAACTCAAATAGACAAACCCAGAAAGGGTACATTGAATCTCTGTTAATTATAAGTCATCCCAACTTTCCGAGAGTGGAAAAAAGTAAGCCCGTTAAATTCTGTCATGTCCATAACTTTAAAACCATGAACTCCAAGCATTAAAGTAACACTTCTCTCTGACATGTATGTATTGGTTTTTAAATCCATTACACTATACAGCATATTTATAAATGGAAATCGTGAGACTATACCTAATTCTACTGCATCAGAATTCTTAATTCTTTTGTCGGAGGTTGAACTGTTTTTTAACGCAAACCTTGCAATCTTCTTATTATCAATGAAACACCCTACAAAATTGCATTTTTGAGGCAGGGAATGGAGATGAGTATGCAGGAGACTTTTTATTTGATTTATCCCGTTAAGTTCTTTCAGGTTAATAACTGTTTTTACATTATTCATTTCTTCAGAATCATAGTAATAATTATGTAAGGAAGAAAGTACAATAAGATTTGGGTCTTTCGACAATCCAATTGAATCGACATAATTATAGAAACCTTCACCTCCTTCAGAAACCAATTTATCAATTGCTTCGTTCGCTACAATAAAATCAATCGACCTGAGGGGCTGACTTAAATATGTTTTTGTCCTTTTACTTTTAGTTATTATTATATCTGCAATATCTTCCACAATTCTGTTTTATATGAAAAAGTTTATAATTCAATAAATTTTATATCAGCTTCTGATGGCTGATTAATCTATAGTACAAAGATGAGCACTCTTATAATTTGAATGTTATATTATCTGGAGAATAAGTTACATATTTCACACTTTGAAGAATAAGAATAAGTATTCTGTTCTTAATGTTTTGAATCACAATCGGGATAAATCCAATAGGAAGGAATTTGTATCATTTAAACTGCCTTATTACAATAAATAGTACCCTGGAAAAGCTGTAACTGTATGCAAAGAAATCTTTATATTGAGGATTTCCTATTCGCTGACTTTCGTTCCTGTTTAAATTTCTTTCTTGGTGCTTCACTGTTTAATTCATTCATCTGGTTGTAAGCCTTAATTAAAGATTCCGGAAATTCTCCTTTGTACTCTATTTTATAGAATGAAAAACCGTTATAAGGAACGACATTTTCGCCTTTTAAGATTTTTACGCGATTATCCACTTTCCTTTTCTTAAAAGAAAGAATGAATGCGGTTTCTCTTTCTTTATTTAACTGATCAAATTTTGTGTTGATAAAAGCAGAGTCAATAATGCTGGCACATTTCCCCTGTATTGTAAATATAAGAGAGTCAGTTATATGTCTGTTCAGATAGCGAACGAACAAAGGATATTTTACGGACATCTTATCGACCTTATCAGAATCCTCAGCACTGAAATATCCGGGATTTTCATTATTTATCTCCTGGAAATACTTTTTCTTAGCTTCAAAAAACAGAATATATTCTTTTTCTTTTAAAGTAAATTGTTGTGGATATACATTAATTGATGCTTCGGGATTTTTTAAAAGGAAGTCTGCCATTTTATCAATAAACTTTTCCTGACCTGGGAAAAGTGCGCATTGTCTTGTCTCCCACTTCAACGAAATTGATTTTTCAATTTTAGTTTCAACATTTTTTATTTGAAGTCTATAAGGAGTCGTCGGGGCTTTTAAAAAAACATTCCTTAGAAAATCGAAGATTACATATTTCAGATGAAATTTCGGATCCTTTAAATTGCCTGTTATCGGAATTTCGTAATCAATAACATTACCACGTTCACGCATAAAAGTCATTATCAGAGGGACAGGAATCCATTTTGTATCTTTATTTCTTATTCGTTTCGTTGTTCGGGGGTCAATAATAACCAGGTGATTAATGCTTTGTATCATCCCGTTTTTCACATTCCAGGTTCCGTTAAATTCAAGCGTTCCCCTGTCTAATGGAAATGATGTAAACGAAATTATGTAGGGATTAAACATGGAAACCGCCAATTTTTTAAAATGATACTGCATATCAAAATCAGAGCTGTCCTTAGGGTTAATGCTAACTGCTACTGATACACTACCATACGGTTTTATAAGTGATTGTAAAGAAACTTTTACCCTGCTGTGATCTTTATCAATGGAATCGGCAATAAGAGTTAAAGGATTTAATTCCAGAGTGAATTTTTCAGTTGTAGAAAAATCATTGAATTTAATATCTCCCTTGTAGATCCTCAGCCGGTTAATTTTATAATCGCTTTTGAAAAAACTACTTGCAAGCACTTTAACGTATCGTGCTATTGCAATTATGAGATTGAATTCTCCGGCATTCGTATTAGCTGCTTCAATGTTGGCTCCATTTTCACCAAACATTCTTTGCAGATTATCTAAATAATCATAGATCTCATATTTGAAATAAGGATGGCTGAGCGTGAGTGAATCAAAAAGATATTTAAGATTCTTTGGGTTCAGCTCAATTATAGATAACTCCAGTTTGTCAAAAGAGGCAAAATCTTCTTTCGGGTTTACTCCAAAATGGAATTCATTAATAGCTATCTGTCCCGAAGCAGAAAGATTTTCCTGGTCGTTAATGTTTCCTTTTGCTTTTATGTTGGCATCAATATTAGCGGAGAAGCTTCCGTGGTTCGTTAAACCTTTGAGATATTGATCAATAATACCTAAATCGAATTTATGGGACAAAAAAGCGATACGATAATCATAGTTTTTTAAATTGACTGTTAAATCGCCTTTCATATCACCGCTTCCTATGCCCGGTAAAAAAGAAAACTGAACGTTAATAGTATCAGTATCCCAACGTTTACCACTACTAACAATAGTTACTTTTTTAATATAGTAGTTTATGGGAATCCGTTGTTCCCGATAATAGAATTCCCCGTCATTTATCTTTATGTTCAGGATATTGATATGAACCTGTGCTTTGGACGTATCAGGATTCATTTTTGAAGAAAATTTATCAATCAGGTCATTAAAATTGAAGTTTTTCTCATTTTGAATTATTGTTATCCGCGGATGCTTTAATGCTAATCTTTTTATTTCATAAGTTTTGGTTAGTAATTTAAGCATTGAGATATTTGCATTGACATCTTCAGCCGAAAAGAAAACGCTATCGCTTTTTAGTTCATAAATTTTAAGATTGCTGATATTAATAGCGCCCGTTAACGGGTTTATGTAAACCCAGTCCATTGTAATTTGTCGTCCAGTATATTTCCTGGCATACTTTGAAATTAAATAAGCTGTAATGGGCGACAGAAATAAAATCCCAAACACAACTAAGATTATAATGAAACTTACAATAATTAAAGTAACTTTTTTTAATTTATGCATGTGCCTTACTTTCATTAAAACAACTTAAGTGCATATTAAAAATATGAGTTCGGTTTTTTTATTTAAAAATTGTTTTTTTGCTGATTTTATTTATTAACCGAGCTCAAATAATCTTTGCAAAGATTAAAAAGTCTAACAATGAAAGTATTACACAATTTTGAAAACAATTTATATGATTCACATATTGAGAGGAACCTGTCGTGCTGAACTTTGGTTATAGACGTAAATGATGTAATTTAAAAAAAAAATTATATAACACTTTTCGAAATTAAAGGATAGAACTTTGCTTTTTGAAATATATATTCAATTCCATAAACAATCTTATTGATCAAATTTTCAAACTTTTGCTAATATTTAATCAACAAGTTCGGGCAACAGCGGAACTGAAGGATAACTTAATATTTATACAAAATGAAAACAAAAATTCTAACAACACTATTCGCTTTAGTATTAAGCGGTGCTATGGTTTTTGCCCAGGACACCACAAAAACTATGAAAAGACAGATGGTTAAGACTAACATGGAAATGCAAAAGGATTCGGTATACTATACTTGTACGATGCATCCCGAAGTCAGGATGGACAGCCCGGGCAAATGTCCAAAGTGCGGTATGGAACTAGTAAAGACGACAGTTAAAGCCGGAACCACTGGTAATAAATCTGAAGGATTAACAACTTATACGTGTACCATGCATCCGGAAGTAACTTCCGATAAACCAGGCAAATGCCCTAAATGCGGTATGGATCTTGTAGTGAAAAAATAAAGTTCCGGAACATTCTTCAATTTGCGTATCATAAGACTTCTGTCTTATTACGATTTTCTGTTTGGTGGAGAAATTATGGGCTTTTTGGGAAAAGTTGTGTGACATCGATTACATTAAAGTTGCACAACTTCGTTTTTTCAATATTCATAAAAACATAAAAATTAAACAAGAAAAACTATGAAAGGGAGTAAAAAATTATTATTAGTATTGAATTCGCTTCTGGCGGATGAACTCACTGCAATAAACCAGTACATGGTGCATTCTGAAATTTGCGAAAACTGGGGTTACAATAAACTTCATATGGCTATAAGAAAACAGGCAATGGATGAAATGCACCATGCTGAGTGGCTTATAGAACGAATCATTTTCCTGGATGGTGCTCCGACTGTATCCAAACTTAATATAATAAAGATTGGTAAGACTGTTTCAGAAATGATCAGTAACGACGATAAGGATGAACTTGAAGCAGTTCACGCTTATAATGAAGCAATTAAACTTGCTCGGGAAGTAGATGACCAGGGTTCTGTCGATCTTCTGACCAAAATACTTAAGATGGAAGAAGGTCATGTTGACTGGGCTGAAATACAACAGGCACAGATTGAGCAAATGGGTATGGAGAATTACCTGGTTAATCAGACTGAAACCCAGGTAGCCTGATTTATCATTTATTTATCGAAATGCTGGTCCTTTAAGCAACATAAAGGATACTGGTGAATTCAATGCATAACTGATCAAATTTGCGAAAGATAATTAGTTATGTTTAACAAAATTGAGATAATAAGGGTAAACCCCTGTTATACAATTACGGAAATGAGTTACATTATTCACTCTCAAAATTGAAATATCCAAACCACCCGAGAATATGTGAATGATGTAACTCTTTTTAATAGTTATGTAATGCTGGCGGGATGCTGCCAGATTACCTTTGAAATAAACTAATAAATCAATATTATGCCATTATTAACTATTTTAGTCGTATTAATTATTGCAGGCGTTCTACTATGGCTTGTCAATAATTATATCCCAATGGATCATAAAATCAAAAACATCTTCAACGTCGTTGTTGTGATTGTTGTTATTGTTTGGCTTCTTAAGATATTTGGGATTTTCAGTTACCTCAAGGATATACATCTTTAAAAAATGTATGCCGGTGTTATTAAAGGCGTTTGTTCCATTTCGAACTGGTTTGGATAAGGGATAAACGTATATGGAATTATTTTAAATAATTCAAAAACAAAATGAAGAAACTTGAAAATAAGACTGTTTTCATAACAGGCGGGTTATCTGGCATAGGAAAAGAATGTGCTATTGAAGCCGCAAAAGAGGGAGCAAATGTAGCAATTGCAGATCTGAAATCTGATTTAACTGACATTACAATGGCAGAGATCAGGCAGGAAAACTCAAAAGCAGTTTTTGTTGAGTGTGATGTTTCAGTATTTTCTCAGGTACTATTGGAGTATGCAGTTGATGGCATCAGGATCAATGCAATTTGCCCCGGATTCATAAATACACAATTACTTACTAATGCCGGCATAAGTGAAAATACTGATCTAAAGAAATATATCGTTGGTCTGCACCCGATGAAGCGACTAGGAAAATCTGAAGAGATCGCCTCCGGCTTTATTTTTCTTGCCTCTGCTGACAACTCATTTATGACAGGAACTGCTATTGAAATTGATGGTGGTTACCTGGCACAATAATCAGAATATCGGTATACTAATGAAACATCTTCTCAAAGGATCTATCCATACCTTTACAATGAAAATAGAGGCTGGCTGGGTCTTCATTGAGTTATAAAGGTCTCAAGACATGATAGAAAAACTTTTTCCTCATTCACTTCATACCGAAGAGACATTTCGCAGATCTGTTGTAAAAACCATAAGTTACAGAGTTGCTATTTTAATTCCGGATTTTGTTGCAATCTATCTGTTTACAGCTCAAATATAGATTGCTGTGGGCTTTATGATTGTGAGTAATATCTGTACCATAAATGGCTATTTTTTTCATGAATGGATATGGAATGATATAAAGTGGGGGGAAAACAGTAAATAGAAAGGTCTATTAATAATCTGAACCTGTTTATATTTCCCTGATAAGTTGCTGCGGTTAATCCCAGCATCTACAGAATGCTGATTTCTGTTTGTTAATAATTCCCGTTGGATAGCCAGTTAAAATGGTTATAAAATAATTCAAATATTACGTGAATAATACAACTTCTTTAGGAAGATATGTAACAATTTTCAGACAAAAGGTAATCACCTTTGTGCTTATATTCTTAAGATCAGATAATGAATAAACCCTTCATTAACTTTTAAAAGCAATCCGTTCATCAAAATGAGCAAATAAAATATAAACTTAAAGGTAATATCACCATATAAAGTGCTACCAAACCGATTGAATTTGATGTGGACTATGCCCGACTTTTAAAATATACATATGAAAAAGGTAATTGTTTTTCAGGAAAAGCAGGTTTTTGACAATTTTTTTAAAATTATTGAAGTTGAGTTATCGTATGAAAAATTCGATGGTCAACTTAGTCCCAGAAAACGAAAACTTATATTTGATAGAGGCAATTCAGCTGCAGCGATAATATTTAATAAAGGAACAAATAAGCTATTATTTATTAATCAATTCAGATTACCGGCTTATAAAAAAGGTGAGGGTTGGCTCATTGAGATAGTGGCAGGATCTATTCAGGAAGGCGAAAGTTCAGACATTACAATTATCAGGGAAGTTAAAGAAGAAATTGGTTATCAAACCGAAAAACCGACTTTTATTACTTCATTTTTCGTTTCGCCTGGTGCAGCAACAGAGAAAATAGATCTCTATTATATTGAAGTATCCCCTGACCAAAAAAAATTTAGAGGGGGAGGGCTTGTGTCTGAGGATGAAGATATTCAAATAATTGAATTAGATATTGAAGAGGCTTTGGATAAAATAAAAAATCAGGAAATCATTGATGCTAAAACAATTATTGGAATACTTTGGTTTAAGGAGAAAATATTTAGATTATAAACCTTATCGATTAACATGATAAGGAATTTAATCCTATCCGATAAAAAGATATTAACTGATGTGTGAAAGATGTAATTTATTACAATAAATATGTAACACACGTATAGTTAAAGTGAATCACCTTTGCGTGTTGTAAAAATTTATTACAATATTAAAAAATTAGAATGAATAGTAATAGGGATTTGCAAAATGAGGAAGCAGAACGAATAGCCTGTGGTACACCAGGTATATGGTCTGCAGATAAAGAATTGATGATTGAATATAATTACGAATTAGCTTATTAACATAAAAAATTTTAAGTGATTTGTATGATAAATAGTGTCTTTATTATGTCGGATTATGTAATATCCCTGTAATCAACAAACGAATCTGTTGATGTTAACTTTTTAATATTGATTAAGATGAACTGGACATATGTGTTGGATGATGCTGAGTTGCTCGAAGGTCATATGACTGCAGCGTATCCGCTGGGTATAAATGTCATTTTGGCACGCGTCAGCGACACGATTTATGCTATTTCTGGCAAATGCGCTCACATGGCGTGCCCGCTATTTATAGGAAAGTTGGATGGCTATATTATAACCTGCCCATGCCACGATTGGCGATTCGATGTCCGAACTGGAAAGTTCCTCGATGCTACAGAACTTAGACTTGAGGTTTATCCCACAAAGTCCGAAACCGGTAAAGTATATGTCAATCTCAACATATTAGTTTAAAATAATAGTTTAAAGAAAATAATTATGAAAAATGTCAGAATTTATACTCTCTCAACATGTCCCTGGTGCAGAAAGACTAAGAATTTTTTCACCGAACACAAAATCCCGTTCACTTTTATCGACTATGACCTTGCTGACGAGGCTACGCAAAATAGGATTTCGCAGGAGGTCGATGCTGCTGGCGCAACAGGCTTTCCGTTTGTAAGAATCAATGACGAAGTTATTATCGGCTATCAGCCTGAACGCTACTCTAAAGCGCTGGGAATATGAAGCAGATCTCAATGAATGTCGAATCAAGAAAAAAGGCATTGCGCTATTTCTTCGGTAAGGTGGTCGATCCGTTAGGTTTCAAATTCACTCCGGACGAGGAATTGATGAATTTTCTACTTGAACAGGAGGTGATACTTGAAGGAAAGCATGGTATCCCTTTCTGTCCATGTCAGCCGTTGCGTCATGACCGTTCACGGGATATGCAAATTGTCTGCCCTTGTATTCCTTTTCACCGCAATCATTTCGACAGTATCAAGCGTTGTTGGTGCGGGCTCTTTGTACATAAGGATGTTCTCGACCCGGATAAACTGCCCCAATTACCGCCTGTGGAGGTTAGCCATGAATAAAAAGTTCATTAGAGCGATAATGGCCGATAAGGTAGCTCCAGGGGGAATGAAAGCCATAGAACTTGAGGGAAACGAGATTGTTATATGCAACAGTCGCGGGAATTATTACTCCATACAGCGACGCTGCGGCCACATGAATGCACCGCTCGATTTGGGTACGCTGGATGGTATATATCTCACCTGCCCAATGCACTGTGCCCAGTTCGATATCACCAATGGAGAAGCCCTCTCCGGCCCAGTTCCGGCGGATATCAGCCACGAGATAATGTCACCGGTCTTAGGTAAATACATGCAGAATATCGGCATGCTTATGAATTATGTTCGCATGGAATCTATCCGCACCTTTGAAACGAAATTAGAGGACGGGTGGGTGCTCATTGCATTATAATTGATTATTTTTTCACGAGAGAATTTGGGATAAAATAAAATTGGGTAAAGTAAATTATAAAAAGATTGATGAATAATAAGATCCAGTTTGTTTTTCCCAATTAATTGTTGCAGAGAATTCCAATAAGTCCTGAAAAACGATTCCTGTAAAAACAGAATTCTTAAATAATGATAATAATTAAGTAATAGATAATGGCCATTATAGAAACAAAGAAACTAACCCGTAAATTCGGTTCCTTTACTGCAGTTGATTCATTAGATATTATTATTGAACCAGGAGAAGCTTTTGCTTTACTGGGTCCTAACGGGGCAGGCAAAACAACTGCAATTAAAATGCTTACCACCCTTCTTCCTGTTACTTCAGGTGAAGCATTCATTTGTGGATTCAATATTGTAACACAACCGAATAAAGTAAGAGGGGTAATTGGATATGTGCCACAAATGCTTTCTGTTGATGGCACGCTTTCGGGTATGGAAAATCTTTTACTGTTTGCCCGGTTATATGATATTCCTTCAAAAGAATGTAAGCCTAGGGTATTAGATTCATTAACTTTTATGGGACTCATTGATGCAGCTAAAAAACCTGTACGAGAATACTCAGGTGGAATGATAAGAAGGCTTGAGATTGCTCAATCAATGTTACACCGCCCTCCTGTTTTATTCCTTGATGAACCAACTGTCGGCCTTGATCCCATTGCTTGCAAGACCGTCTGGGATCATATACTGCAATTGAAAAAGGAATTTAACACTACCATTCTGATGACAACACATCTAATGGAAGAAGCTGATCATTTATCCAATCGTATCGCTTTTATGTCGCGTGGTAAATTAGTTGCTTCAGGAACACCTCAGGAATTAAAAGACTCCATCAATAAACCAGGCTCAACATTAGAGGATGTTTTTATACATTATACTTCTGAAACATTATCGGAAGGAAATAACTATAGCAGTATTTCAAGAGAAAGAAAAACAGCGAAAAGATTAGGGTAAACCAATAATTCAATGAGGAAATTTATCAGGAAAACATGGGTGATTGCTGATTTTGAAATCAGAAAAATATTGCACGACCCTACTGAGGTATTAGTACGTGCTGTTCAGCCTGCATTGTGGCTATTGATTTTTGGACAGGTTATGGCTCGAATGCGAGTGATACCCGGAGGAAATTATCTTGATTTTATGTCACCTGGCATTTTGGCGCAAAGCATTCTTTTCGTTTCTATTTTTTATGGAATTGCCATTATCTGGGAAAGAGATTTAGGCCTGACCCATAAATTTCTTGCAACTCCTACTCCCCGCACAGCGCTTGTTCTTGGCAAAGCATTATCAGCGGGTATTCGTTGCATTCCGTTAATGTTTATCATATACATTCTTGCAGCGCTATTGTCAGTTCATGTATTGTGGAACCCGGTTAATATTATTGGAGTAATAGTTTTATTGCTTCTGGGCGCTATTCTATTCTCCACCTTCTCGCTTATAATTGCATGCCTGGTAAAAACCCGCGAACGGTTTATGGGAATAGGTCAGCTCATGACCATGCCTTTATTCTTTGCCAGCAATGCAATTTACCCCATAGATATAATGCCGGGATGGCTTAAAATAATTTCTCACTTCAATCCGCTTACATATATGATCGACGGAATGAGATTATTAATGATTGGAACACCATCCGGGTTTTCATTACTGACAGATTACTGTGTCCTGGCAATATCATCAACTTTATTTGTACTTCTTGGAGGAAGTCTGTATAAAAGGGTTATTATTTAGCTCGATTTATATGTGAATATTGTAACTTCTTTAGAAAGTTATGTAACAATATTCAGGCAAAAGGTAATCACCTTTGAGTCTTATATTCTTAAAATCAAAAAATGAAAAAAATATTCTAATCAGAAGTACCAAAAACCCAGCATATGAATAAAGTAATTCTTTTAAATAAAAGACCTGTTGGGAAACCGACTTTAAATGATTTTAAATTTAACAACGATGTCATTCCGGTTCCCCTGGCAGGGGACATGTTACTAAAAACACTATATGTTTCTGTTGATCCGTATTTACGAGGCAGAATGAATGATTCCAAATCGTATGTTCCTTCATTTGAAATAGGCAAACCTATACAATCGGGGATAATAGCCGAAGTTGCAGACTCTACCCATTCTGAATTTAAAAAAGGAGATTTTGTTTCGGGTATCTTAGACTGGAAAGAATACCAGGTTTCTAATGGGAAAGGTTTAAATAAGTTGGATACAAATGTTTCTGCATTATCATCATACCTTGGGATTTTAGGGATGACAGGCATTACAGCATATTTGGGGTTGACGGAAATTGGAGCTCCAAAGAGAGGTGAAACAATTGTGGTATCAGGAGCAGCGGGAGCAGTAGGAAGCGTAGTAGGTCAAATTGGCAAAATTATGGGTTGCAGTGTAGTTGGTATAACGGGAACAGATGATAAAGCAGAACTGCTTAAATCAAAATTCAAATTTGATAATGCTATTAATTATAAAACTACACCCGATTTGAATCTAGCAATCCGCAATGCTTGCCCGAAGGGGGTTGATATTTATTTTGACAACGTTGGAGGTGAAATTTCAGACGCTGTTTTGGCAAACATTAACAAATATGCCAGGCTCCCTGTTTGTGGATCCATATCTCTTTACAATGATACAGAGGTATCTGTCGGACCCCGCATTCAACCCATCATTCTAACTAAAAGCGCAATGATGAGAGGGTTTCTTGTCGGTGATTTTTCTTCAAAATTTCCAGTTGCAATTAAACAATTGGCTAATTGGTTAAAGGAAGGAAAACTCACTTACGCCGAAACTATTATTAACGGATTTGAAAATATTCCGCAAGCATTTCTTGACCTTTTTGAGGGGAAAAATGAAGGCAAAATGATCGTCAAAATCTAAAAAAACAATTATGAAAGTATTAATAGTGTTAACCTCTCATGGTGAATTAGGAAATACCGGTGAAAAAACCGGTTTCTGGATAGAAGAATTTGCAGCACCCTATTATGTCTTAGCGGATGAAGGTGCAGAATTGACCTTAGCTTCTCCGAAAGGGGGCCAGCCGCCGGTCGATCCAAAAAGTGAATCTGCTGATTCACAAACCCCTGCCACTAAAAGATTTTATGGTGATTATGATCTAATAGATAAAGTAGCCCATACCTTAAAACTAAGTGAAGTTAATGAGGCGGATTATGATGCAGTTTTTTATCCGGGAGGTCATGGCCCATTATGGGATCTTGCAACCGATTCAATTTCAATAACTCTTATTGAAAACTTTTATAAACATAATAAGCCTGTTGCTTTTGTCTGTCATGCGCCGGCAGCACTGCTTAAAGTTAAAGCCCCCGATGGTGAACCTTTAGTAAAGGGTAAGGAGGTAACAGGCTTTTCAGATACAGAGGAAGAAGCAGTTAAATTAACAAAAGTAGTTCCCTTCTTATTAGAAGATGAACTTAAAAAACTGGATGCACATTATACCAAAGGAGGTGATTGGAGTTCTTATACTAAAAAAGATGGACTATTAATTACCGGTCAGAATCCGGCATCATCAGAAGCGGTGGCTAAGCTGCTCTTGATTGCCATCAATGAAAAAAAATGAATTCAATTATAAACATTTTAATAAGCTGACATATCTGTTTTAAGTTACTGAAAAAAAAATTTGATAGAAATAAAATAAAATTATGAAAGGATTTAAGAGCAACATCGAAAAAGATACACTGGGAAATAAAAATTTCCGAAAAGTATTATACACTGGTAAACATCTTCAATTGGTACTAATGAGCCTTAAAGCAGGAGAAGATATTGGTGCTGAAACCCATCCTGATAATGACCAATTTTTCCGGTTTGAAAGTGGAACAGGGAAATGTGTTATTGATGGAAATGAATATAAGGTGAAGGAAGGTGACGTAATTCTTGTACCTGCCGGTGCAAAGCATAATGTTATAAATGCAGATCTGAAAACTGAATTAAAAATGTACACAATATACGGTCCTCCTAACCATAAAGATGGCACTATAAGAACTACAAAAGAAGAGGCAGAAAGAATAGATGAAGAATTTGATGGTAAAACAAGCGAATAAAATATGCTAAATGAATAATAACAAAATATAATTATGATACGAAAGTTAAAATCCGGCGGATACCGTATTTATTCTACTAAAATAAAGCCGGAAACAAAAAAACGCAGGAATCTCGGAACCTTTGAAACGTTGGAAGAGGCAAAAAAACATGAACGGGAAATACAATATTTTAAACATGCCAGATAAAAAAGACTGATTATGCCGGTAAATATCAAAAACTTTTTGAGCCCCTTGTGGTGTGAATAATGTAACTTCTTTTGAAAGTTATGTAACAATTTTCACGCAAAAGGAACCCATCTTTGTAAATAAATTAAAATTATAAAATGGAAAAAACATTAGTTACTACACAAACAAAGTGGTCGGTCGACCAGGCTCATTGCGAAATTGGCTTTAAAGTAAGACATTTAATGATTGCGTATGTTAAGGGTGTATTCAAAACATTCGACGCAAGCATTTATACAACTTGTAAAGACTTTACAACTGCAGAAGTTGATATGTGGATCGATCCATCATCAATAGTTACCGGGGATATAAAACGTGATGAACATTTAAAAAGCGCTGATTTTTTTGATGTAAATAATCATAAACAGATAACATTCACCTCCAGCACAATTGGGAAAGCAGATCCAGATGGTAATCAGGAATTATGGGGCGAATTAACAATGCGCGGTGTTACGAAAAACGTAAAGTTGAATGTGCAATTCGGAGGAATTGTTAAAGACCCCGGGGGAAATGAAAAAGCCGGATTTACTGTTTCCGGAAAAATCAACAGAAGTGATTGGGGCCTGGTCTGGAATTCAACGATTGAAACCGGAGGTTTAATGGTGAGTGATGAGGTAATGATTTCATGTGAAGTTGAACTCATTAATAAAGGTCAGGAGGACCTGACAATGAAACTTGAACATTCATCCTAATAATAAAGGTATTTAATTCTCTCAAAACTAATAAATACATATGAAAAGGGGTCTTAAAACTAATCCGTTTGACGTGATGCGAGTCAATGAAGAGAAAGACAATCTCCAGGAATACCCATTATATCCCGACAATGAAGATATATATAATAAATCCAGGAAGGAAGAAAACCTGGATCCTGAGGATATTTCTAAAGTTAAAAAGTCAGTCAGAGATAATAAAGTCGTATCAGATATTGACCAGGAATATAATGAAAATGAATCTGGTAGTGACTTAGATATCCCGGGTTCCGAACTGGATGATGAACAGGAAATGATTGGGAGTGAAGATGAGGAAAATGACTATTATAGCTTAGGGGGAGATGATCACAACGATCTGGATGAGGATAAAGATGAAATGTAGATCAGAAAGTTAATGGTTTGATAGCTTTTTGGTCATCGTCTCCTGAAGGTAATTTATAGATTTAATACATTGCAGATTAAATTGCACTGTATTGGAATAATTGACCATCAAAGCATCAATTATTAAAAATTCTGTCAGGAGATCCACGACATCACTAAGCATAAGTCTGCTGAGAAAGAATTAAAACAATCTAAAAAAATCCCGATAAGGGTGACCATAATTGCATAACAGCCAATTTACTGGATGGTGATAGAGAAATAGCTCTTGATGCACGATTTAATTATTATATTGCAAACCCGTTCAATCTTACAACATTGAACAATTTGATTAAAAAACTATTTATGTAAATATGAAGGAATAATAATGGACCAAAACTCATCACCATTCTGGAGTATATCAAGTGCAGATTTGCTTAACAACCTTCAGACGGCATCCGGTGGACTAACGACAAATGAGGCCAAAAAACGTCTTATAAGCTACGGTGCAAATCGTCTGAAACCGCAGAAGCGATCAGATACTTTTACACTGCTTATTGCCCAGTTTAAAAGTCCTATAATTCTCATTCTCTTATTTGCAACAGTACTGTCATTGTTTTTGCATAATATTGTTGATGCTTCAATCATTCTTGTAATTGTCCTCATAAGCGGACTGCTTGGTTTTTGGCAGGAGCATGGTGCATCTAATGCGGTTGCTAAATTGCTTGCTATTGTACAAATAAAAACAGCAATATTACGCGATGAGAGTCAACAGGAAATTCCTATTGAAGATGTTGTGCCGGGGGATATTGTAATCCTGAATGCAGGTGATATTGTACCCGGAGACTGCATACTTCTCGAATCGAAAGACCTGTTCGTAGATGAAGCGATGCTTACCGGTGAAACCTTCCCTGTTGAAAAAGTTGTTTTAGTGTTGCCAGCAGATACTGCCCTCTCGAAACGGACTAACTCTGTTTGGATGGGCACCCATATTGTAAGCGGAAGTGCAAAGGCATTGGTCACACTTACAGGTAAAAACACTGAGTTTGGTAAGGTTTCTGAACGGCTTAAACTCAAACCCCCGGAAACCGAATTTGAACGTGGCATACGAAGATTCGGATATTTTCTTGGAGAAGTTACTCTGTTCCTGGTAGTCATTATATTTGCAATTAATGTTTATTTACACCGGCCTGTTCTGGAATCTTTTCTTTTTTCACTGGCGCTGGCGGTTGGATTAACTCCACAGTTATTGCCAGCTATTATCAGCATTAACCTTGCACACGGTGCAAAAAAGATGGCTCAGAAAAAAGTTATTGTAAAACGACTTGCTTCTATCGAAAACTTTGGTAGCATGAATATCATTTGCTCTGATAAAACCGGTACTCTTACGGAAGGAACGGTTCAGGTAGAATCAGCGCTTGATGTTAATGGAGAAGCCAATGACAAGGTTTTCCTGTTTGCTTATCTCAATGCTTTTTACGAAACAGGATTTACTAACCCCATTGATCAGGCAATTCTTAATTATCGTAAGATTGATCTGTCGGACTACCGGAAACTGGATGAAATTCCCTATGATTTTCTTCGAAAACGTCTGAGCATAGCTGTCATACAGGAAAATACTCATTTGATGTTAACAAAAGGTGCATTGGATAATATTCTTGAAGTATGTTCAACAGTGGAAACCAATAATGGAAATATTATTGACCTTGCATCTATGAAGGATAAGATTCAAAAACACTTTGAAGAATTCAGCAATAATGGTTTTCGCACCTTAGGCATTGCTTATAAAAATATGCCGGTCAATAAGCTGATTAACAAAAGCGATGAGAAGGATATGACTTTCTTAGGTTTTCTTACACTCTTTGATCCACCAAAAGCTAATATCATCGACACGATTATCAGGCTGAAGAATCTTGGGGTATCACTTAAAATCATTACCGGGGACAATCATCTTGTTGCAGCCAGCATTAGCAAAAAGATGGGCCTGTCGGATAATAAAATCATAAGCGGCCCTGAGCTTCGTCAAATGAGTGACGGCGCTTTGCTCAGAAGTGTGGGTTCGGTGGATGTTTTCGCCGAAATAGAACCCAACCAGAAAGAACGGATCATCATTGCCATGAAAAAGGCCGGAAACGTTGTGGGATATATGGGCGATGGTATCAATGACGCTTCAGCCCTTCATGCGGCCGATGTAGGAATTTCAGTGGATACCGCCGCAGACGTGGCTAAGGAAGCCGCTGATATAGTGTTGCTGGAAAAAAATCTTGGTGTCCTCATAGATGGTGTACGGGAAGGACGAACCACATTTGCCAATACACTTAAATACGTCTTTATGGCCACAAGCGCCAATTTTGGAAATATGTTCAGCATGGCCGGGGTATCATTATTTATTCCTTTTCTACCATTGCTTCCCAAACAGATACTGCTTACCAATCTGCTGACCGATTTCCCCGAAATGACTATTGCTACTGACAATGTCGACGAGCAGATGATTGACTATCCGCGACGCTGGGATATCAAGGCTATTCGCAAGTTCATGATCACATTCGGACTTGTCAGTTCTGTATTTGACTATCTTACTTTTGGCCTGCTATTACTGGTATTACATTCAAATGAGGCTCAGTTCAGAACCGGATGGTTTCTCGAATCGGTTATCTCGGCATCTATGATCGTACTTGTCATCAGGAGCAGAAAACCTTTTTTCAGGAGCAGACCAGGGAAATATCTGTTAATAGCAACACTATCGATTGCTGTCATTACCCTGATCTTCCCATTCACACCGATTGGAAATATCTTTGGTTTTAGTCCGCTATCTTTTTCAACATATTTACTATTGTTGATGATCGTGTTGGTTTACATCCTCGCAGCTGAAATTACCAAAAGGATTTTTTATAAGAAGGTTAAATTTTAATATACTCAGTCTGTATTCAGGGTATTAAAATTTTATTGGATCCTTTCCGTGCTCAAAATAAATACTGCAGAAGTGTAAATAATATAACTTTTGCTATTAATTGTGTAACGGTTTAATTATCAGCTTCTCTTATCTTTCATCACTAATTCTAATAAAAAACAAAATGAAGAAAGCCGGTATTTTTATTTTAGTGATTGGGTTAATATTAACCATTTTTACCGCTATTACTTTTTTTACCAGGGAGAAAGTAGTAGATATCGGAAGTCTTAAAATTACTGCTAATAAACCGCATCATCTCAGTTGGTCGCCTCTTATTGGTATTGCTGTAATGGGAGTTGGCGGTGTTGTTTTCTTTATGTCTCCTAAGAAATAGTTAAATCTCTTAATTTGAGAATTAATATTCTTAACCGGAGAGGACTCCATCCTACCCGCAGTCTCACCTTTGCATCGTTAAGCCGTTATGCTGTTATGCCGATGTGCCGTTACGTCTGAATATGTGAATGATGTAACATTTATCAAGAGTTGTGTAAGAGATACCGGAATTAATAGTATCACCTTTATGTAGTGAATTTTTTTTCACTACTAAAAGTTTAATATGAAAAAATACAAAGAGTCATTTACTGATGTTCAGGATAAAACTAATTATAAATTAAAAATGAAAAAAAATGAAGAATTACAAAATGAAATTCATTTTGCAATAAGTCGTAAACCATTTCTGAATTCACCATTAACTGGTGTCTATGCTAAAGTGGGTAAGTACATGAAAATATTCAGTTACTTAATTTTATTAACAGGAATAGGAATGGTATTCACCTCCTGTTTTGGTGGTTATGTTGCATCGGAACCAGCCTACGTAGAATATGCCAGACCACAAAGACAATTTGATAACCAAATCTGGATTGATGGTGATTGGGGCTGGAACAACCAATCCCACGTTTATGTGCAAAAGGCAGGTTACTGGGCTAAACCAAGGCAAGGTCAGTCTTTTGTAGCTGGTCAGTGGAAGACAACTCAGCGTGGAAAATCCTGGACCAATGGTCATTGGCAGAAACAAGCAAGGCAGCCGGACAGCCATGGACGGTAATTGTGTTGAAAATCCATAATCCGCATATAAGGTGAATAATTTTGTTAAGGATTCACTTCTTAAAAAATGTTTGCCTAAAGGAATTTTGAATATATAGAATGAAGCCAGACCCCATCCAGGAGTCTGGCTTTTGGTTTTGACATACCGTCCACCGGTTATTGTACTTTTTAACTTAGATTAATGCACCCCGACCAGGCGGGAGCTGGAATAATTACCATAGTACAAATCCAGAGGATCATCCATTATTTTTCATAAAATATGTGAATCATATAAACTTGTTAAGAAATTATGTAACGATTCTGTCTTATTAACAAGATACCTTTGTCCAGGATAGTTTCAATAACTCTAATATTATGTCAGATCTCCTTTTTATAGACGGTTTAGTTTTGATTAAAGTATGGGCCCTGGGATTTTTTGTATTCCATTTTAGCGGTATAATTCATATTCTGCCGGTGATAGCATCTTATGCTTTTTTCCTAAGGTTTTTTTATAACAGGTCATTAACGCAAAATACGTTCTAATAAATTTATGATAATTACATGTTGGACCCGGTACCTGGATAATGAAGCTCTATATTAAAAATATGGTGTGTAGTCGCTGTAAGACGACAGTTAAAACTGAACTGGACAAGTTAGGTATACAATATAATTCAGTTGAGTTAGGCGAAGTGACTACTAAGAAAAAGCTAACATCAGTTCAACATCATTTGCTCTACCTGGCTTTAGAACAATCCGGCTTTGAATTGATAAATAATGAGAAGAATTATCTGATTGAGAAATTGAAGAGGGCCATTTTTGATCTTGGGATTTATTCAGATGAAGAATTGAAAACCAGTTATCCGGATTTCATAAGCCTGAGAGTAAATGACAGCTTTATTTCCCTGAACACTCTCTTTTCAGAGATAGAAGGCATTACGATTGAAAAATATATAATCAAGCAAAAGGTTGAACTGGTAAAAGAATTACTCGGACATAACAATCTAAACATTACTGAAATCGCGGTTAAAATGCATTACAGTAATGTGGCACATTTATCGACAGAGTTTAAAAGTATCACAGGACTGACCCCATTACATTTCAGGCAACTACGACATATCAGTTACAAAAATCATTCGATTAATTGAATATTATAAAAAGATAATCTACTGAAATGAATATAAAGCAGCTCGATCATCCGAACAGACTGACAGACAATAAAAAAACGGCTTACAGGAAAAATATAAGATCAAAATCCCTGAATCTGTCAGGTTCTTTGCCTGGTACCGGTTCAGTCTCTGAAAAACAGGCTTTATTGCGGTTACGGGAAATGGAAGAACTCAATGCCAGTTTGGAAATTTTGATCGAACAACGCACATCCAAGCTGACAGAAATTGTTTCCACAAATGGAAAATTTCTTTCCATTATAGCACACGATCTAAGAAGCCCATTCAGCTCAATCATAGGTATTCTGGAATTATTGAAGCTAAGTCTGAAAGAATTTAATAAAGACGAAGTTGCAGAATATGTTGATATAGTTTATAATTCAGCCAATAATACTTTAATCCTTCTTGATAACCTTCTGGTATGGGCTGTTTCTCAAAATAAAGAGAAAAACTTTAAACCGGTTAAAATTAATCTGTACGAATTATTAAGAGAAGAAATTGAAAATCTCAAAACTTTAGCCAACCAAAAACAAATCAGATTGAGCCATTTTATTAAACCCGATTTGAATGTAACAGCTGATCTTCAGATGGTTAAAACTATACTCAGGAATCTGATCAGCAATGCTATAAAATATACAAATATTAATGGCGAAATCACAATAAATGCATCCGAGCTCAAAAAATATGTTGAAGTGACGGTAGAAGACAACGGTATTGGAATTTCAGCCGAAAACCAGAGAAAACTTTTTCAAATTGACACTTTTCATTCAACGCCGGGTACTCATGATGAAAAAGGCACCGGACTAGGTCTGTTGCTTTGCAAGGAATTTGTTGAATTGCATGGTGGAAACATCCGCATAGAGAGCGAAGCAGGTAACGGAAGCAGATTTGCGTTTACATTACCACATTATATATAAGTAACCAGCTAACATTTAATATTTTAAACTACCTGTGAATAATGTAACATTTTACAGGAATTATATAACATTTTTTTTCTGAAAACCATGATTTTTATAACTTTAAAACAACAAAACAGAATAATGAGAAATTCTATTTTAAATCAGCCTGAAAAAGGTTTGACTGCCAGAAGATTATTGAAAAAATATATTCTGGTTTTTTCTTTAGGGATTTTTTGTCTGGGATTGTTGGCAAATGCTCCATTGGCATCTAAACAACAAATAGGGATGTTTAAAAACTCCAAAACCTGTGTTGTGTTTGAAGATGGCATAAGTTCTTATAATGCTTTTATTAAAGATGCAGTACAGAAATACTGGAAATCTACTGACTATGAGTTTATCGACCATAAGGAATTTGAAAAACGGCGGACCGATTCTAAGTATTCTTTCATAGTCCTCATGGATGGAGCTTACGATAAGGATCCCGGTGGTGTAAGCTACAGTTATATTAACCTGGTACTTGGTGATGCCTCGGGCAATTTAACTAAGATGCCTGAATATTGCAGTATCCCTCTCTCATATTCAGGCGACAAAGGAACTGATTATGAATATGTTATGCCTGCAATTGTAAAATTCATGCAAATACATGTAAAGAATCTCGAGAAAGAACGGTTTTCCATCTCATTGAACGGATTGAAATATTACAATAAATCAACAGGTTTTAAAGACAAGGTTTTGTTATTGAATAAAGAAAAAATGGCTTCAAATGTTAATTCCCCGGAGAAAATTAAAACAGTATATCCATATAACGTTAAACTGCTTGCTCTTTCTGAAATCCAGGAGGAACTCGCCAACAATCCGGCAAATACATTATTCCATTTTCATGTGGGCCCGCCTCAGGATGCAGGTGCAGGAAAATGTTTTGAGATGATATTTGATATTGAAGGTAACCTCTATTATTACAATTCCCGTAAGATCACCAATGATAACGCTGATGGTTTTAATCTGAAAGATTTTAATAACATCAAGTAAAGGAATTCATTATAACATAAAAATTTAAACAATGAAAATTCTGATTATTGGATTTCTTGCATTATTCAGCTGGTCAGCATTATCAACTCATTTTTATGTATGCAAGATAAAAGGATTTTGTCATGAACAGGTAAATGCCGTGAGTAATACGGTCAACCCTGGAATTGCCATTACTGAGGATACCTTAAATAAGCCTTCGGTGGTTGAACAGAAACCGATTCCCGAAAGTATGTTGATTTATTATGCGTTTGATAAATCTGAATTTAATTCCGGATCAATTTCTGACAAATATCTGGATGAATCAAATAAGTACCTGGATCAAAACCCGCAGGCAAAGCTTAGTATAACGGGCCATACTGATGCAATTGGATCCGAGGAGTATAACCAGGCGCTGGGGTTCCGTCGCGCTAAGAATGTACAGTCTTATTTTGAGAGCAAGGGTGTACCTGCAAGCCGGATTATTGTGCAATCAAAGGGTGAAAAAGAGCCTGCAGATAGTAATAAAACTAAAAAAGGAAGATCAATTAACAGGAGAACAGTAATAACGATTAATCGCTGAAATCATGAATACTCTGACAATTCTTTTGGCACAGACAAAGAGTGAGGCAACCTTTGAAATTATTTTTATGTTAATGGGTTGTGCAATCATCGGGTATATGACCGCCTGGCTTTTTTACAAGGCCGTTTATGAAAAGAGGATTAAAGTTATTGAATCCGAGAAGCATGAATTGAATAACCGTATCTTCAACCTTGATGCTGAAATATTTAATCTGAAAAAAAATCTTAGTGAAAAGGGAGAAGAGACAGAACAACTCATTCTAGAGGTAAGAGCCCTTGAAGCACTTCACTCAGAGGCCGTTCATGAAACAGACTATATGGCCCTAAAAAACAAAAGAAACGAACAATTGCTTTATGAAAAAGATGAAGCTTTGGTTAATATTGCACAGCGTAAACACCTGCTCGATTACAAAAGTTTTGGAATTGCATCGGAGGCAGAAAAGGATGATTTGAAAATGATCAGCGGTATTGGTCCTTTTATTGAGGAAAGACTACATGCTTTAGATATTTATACTTTCAGACAGATAAGTAAATTCACTCCTCAGGATATTGATACAATTAATGATGCTATTGAATACTTCTCAGGCAGGATCGAAAGGGATGAATGGGTGGCTCAGGCCCTGGAACTTGTTCGTGCTGAAGAATTAAGGACTGATCTGTTTAAACGCATAAGTGAAAGGAAGACCAATATCTACTACAATAGAATAGGTATTGCCAAAAAAGAAGAAGCAGATGATTTGACAATTATCAGCGGAATTGGAGGATGGATTCAGGAAAAACTTAATGCGCTTGAGATATATACATTTCGGCAGATAAGCAATTTTACTAAAGAAGATATTGTTACAGTCACTGAAGCAATTGAATATTTCCCTGGCAGAATTGAAAGAGATGAATGGATACTTCAGGCACGGGAACTGATAAGGATTGCAGGTAAAAAATCTGAGCTTCTTAAGCGGATCAGGGACAGAAAAGGAAGAATTTATTACGACAGGTTGGGTATTGCACATAAACATGAGGCAAATAACTTAACCCTGATTGACGGACTTGGATTATGGGTTGAGGAACGTTTAAATACGCTCGGGATATATACTTTTAGTCAGATCAGCAAGCTCACCCACGCTGATATTGAAACTATTACTGAAGTACTTGAAATAATACCAGGTCGGATCGAGCAAGATCACTGGGTTGATCAGGCACGCAAACTGGTAAAAAATGATATAAATGAACCATCAATAATCCCTTAATCACAAAATCAACTATCTTAGGTACCTAATTGAACATAAAAAATATTTAAAATAAATATATAGTTGAAACCAGGTAAGATCAAATCAACATTGTCCACAAAAAAAGTAGCTTCTGATTCAGATATCGGATTGTTTCCGATTGTAGGGATAGGAGCATCAGCCGGCGGGCTGGAGGCACTGGAACAATTTCTGGGTAATGTGCCTGAAAACAGCGGTATGGCATATATAGTTGTGCAACATCTCGATCCTACCCACAAAGGAATGCTGCCGGAGTTGCTGCAGAGGATTTCCAAAATGAAAGTATTCCAGGTAAAGGACCGTATGGTTGTAAGACCAAACTGCATCTACGTTATTCCGCCAAATAAAACCATGTCCATATTTAAAGGGATACTTCACCTGCATAAGCCTTTACTTGAAAGAGGACAACGCCTTCCGATTGATTTCTTCTTACTCTCGCTCGCTGAAGAACGGAAAGAACTTGGTGTTGGTCTTATTCTTTCGGGAATGGGTTCAGACGGCAGCCTGGGAATACGTGCCATAAAAGAAAAAAACGGGATAGCAATGGTGCAGGATCCGAAAAATGCGAAATTCGACAGTATGCCGCATAATGCCATCAATTCAGTCTCAGTTGATATTGTGGCTCCGGCAAACGAGCTGCCACGTAGACTCGTTGAATTCCTTAAACACATTCCTTTCCTGAGAACGGACCCGGATATAGAGATTAAAGACAAAAGTTCACTTGAAAAGATTGTTGCTCTGCTCCATACCTATACCGGCAATGACTTTTCATTATATAAAAAAAATACTGTCTATCGTCGTATCGAACGGCGTATGGCTATACATAAAATTGACAAGATTGCTTCCTACGTACTTTTTCTGAATGAAAATCCTAAAGAAATTGAGATCCTTTTCAAAGAATTATTGATAGGTGTAACTAATTTTTTCCGCGATCCTACGGTATGGGAAAAGTTGAAAGAAACGATCTTACCTGCTATTATAACAAAACTCGAACCAGGTTCAATACTCAGGGCATGGATACCCGGATGTTCAACCGGTGAAGAGGCATACTCATTAGCCATAGTGTTTAAAGAAGCTCTTGAAAAAATCAATCCCTATGGAGGTTTTTCTTTACAAATATTTGCAACAGATCTTGATAATGAAGCAATTGAGATAGCAAGAAAAGGTGTTTTCCCTGCAAGTATTGCTTCAGATGTTTCACCGGAACGTCTGAAACGCTTTTTCCTGAAAACTGATGAAGGCTATTTTATCAATACAGAAATAAGGGAAAAAGTTGTGTTTGCACATCACAATATTATTATGCATCCTCCTTTTACCAAGATAGATATCCTTTCGTGCCGTAACCTGCTTATTTATATGGAACCCGAGCTGCAAAAGAAGCTGATAGGACTGTTTTATTTTAGTCTTAACCCGAGGGGAATCATGCTCCTGGGTAGTTCTGAAACTCTTGGAACTCAAAGTCATCTTTTTTCTTCTTTAGATTTGAAATTGAAAATTTTTAAACGAGCCGTTACTCTCCTGACTCCTGATTTATTTGAATTCCCTACTACATTTTCCAGAACAAAAGCAGCCAGTATTGAAAGAGAAATTTCTTCCATAACAACCGGGAATATTCAGACACTTGCCGATCAGCTGTTATTGCAGCATTATTCGCCGGCAGGAGTCCTTGTAAATGAACATGGCGATATAATATATATAAGCGGGCATACAGGAAAATATCTCGAGCCATCAGTAGGTAAAGCTAATATGAATATTTTTGCAATGTTACGCGAAGGATTACGGAACGAATTTCCTGTTGCTTTCCAAAAAGCAAAATTGAAAAAGGAAACTGTAGTAATACATAATCTAAAAGTTGGTACAAATGGCAGTGCACAAACCTTAAATATAAGCATTCAGTGGATAAGTAAGCCTGAGCCTCTGATGGGTATGTTAATGATAATCTTCACTGATTTACATGAAATTACAAACACTAATCTACAGGCATCAAAAGAAAAGAAGACTTTAATTAATGTCAGGCAAGGGGAATTAGAGAAAGAGTTAAAATATGCACGCGAAAAAATACAGGATACTCTTGAAGAAATGCAAACCTCTCAGGAGGAGTTAAAGTCAGCGAATGAGGAATTGCAATCTACTAATGAAGAACTACAATCGACCAATGAAGAGCTTATGAGTTCGAAAGAAGAGATGCAAAGTCTTAATGAAGAACTTCAGACCTTAAATGCTGAATTGCAGGCAAAAGTAGAAGACTTTACAAGAGTAGACAATGATATGAAAAACCTTCTCAACAGTACCGATATCGCTACTCTCTTTCTCGATAAAGATCTGAATATCCGCCGGTTTACTATCCAGGCTGTCAAAATATTTAAACTGATTAAAGGCGATGTCGGCAGGCCTATTACTGACCTGGTTTCAGACCTGATTTACCCTGATTTACCTGACGATGCCCGCGATGTACTTAATACTCTCGTTTTTTTAAAAAAGCAAATTCCTACTAAAGACGGACATTGGTATTCAGTTCGTATTATGCCTTATCGTACATTAGACGACAAAATAGACGGTGTTGTCATAACCTTTTTCAACATCTCTGATCTTAAGGATGTTGAAGTAAAACTTCATGAAATAGAACAGATGAATTATCTGCTCCTGAGTTCATCCTCAGATATTATTATTAAATTGTCGGCCGATTGGAAAATACTTGAGGTAAATCCATCTGCAGAACGATATTTAGGAAGAAAACAAAAGGAGATTATTAACAAAAATTATATTCACATGTTTATTCCTGAATCATTAAGGAAAAAGACTGAAAACGAAATGAACAGAATATTGAATGAATCGCTGGATACCAGATTCAAAATGCAGTTAATAACAGCAGGAGGTAAAAAAAATGAAGCTGACTGGTCTGTAGTTGTACTGCTTGATAATTTTAAGGTGCCAAGTGGAATGATATTATCATTAAAAAAATCAGAACAAAATGAATAAAGAAAAACGGAATTTTACAGATGATCAGATGCTTCGTAGAAATGCAGAAGAATTATTAAAAAAGAAGCAGGATAAAATGGACAAGCTCATCATTGAAACTGACGCTATTAAGTTACTTCATGAACTTCAGGTTCACCAGATAGAATTAGAAATGCAGAATGATGAGCTGATTCAGGCAAACGCAACAGCAGAAGCAGCTCTTAAGAAATACACCATGTTATACGATTTTGCTCCGATGGGCTATTTTACACTCGATCCTGATGGAAGTATATTTGAGCTGAACTTTACGGGTGCCGAAATGCTGGGGGATAAGCGATATAGTTTGGTTAACACCAACTTTAAGCTTTTTGTCTCCGAAGATTCCCGACCAGTATTTGACAAGTTTTTCAGCAAAATCTATTCCAAAAAGGGCAAAGAATCATGTGAGGTGAAACTTGGCTATAATGGTAATCCATTATGCTCAGCTTATATGGAAGGTATTGTTACAGGTGATGACAAAAAATGCCTTTTATCTGTAGTTGATATTTCCGGTTTTAGAAAGTAGATACTAAAGTACAATGTGTCAGGGTCCAGATTTAATTCGTTAATTAGATTAATCAGCCTCAAATTTTCATCCCTTCTAAAGTTGCGATCACTCTAGTTTGTGAATGTCTTTGGCTTATGGTTGGATTTTTTATTAATCCTTAAAATCAAATTCAGAATCAACTTTTTTTGGATCTGAATAGTCTCCGGGCATTTTTTTGAATAGGCCCTTTCTGTCTTTATGATTTTTTTTAATCAGTAAGATTATTAATGCAATGGAAACTAAAACAAATAATATCAGGATAAACCAATTCTTTTCCATAATTTCATTTTTTACTTAAACATGTTATTTTTGCTTATAAATTCTACTTTCGTTACTCAACAACAGGTTTCCTGAGTTACATGTTATCATTTTGAGTCTTTTCCATTAAGGAAGTGTATCCACCGCGTCGTGCAGCCCTGTTACAACTTGCCCGATGATACAGAGCCTGTTGTGCTGCTGACACATTGGCCTCCTCACCATGCCATATCTCCAAAGCCGGTTGCTGTATGGCACGGGCAAACGAAAAAGCCAGCGCCCAGGGTAATAGCGACTTGAATCTGACATTCATAGCATTCAAACGCGCTGAAGCCAGTTCACCAGATTGGCCGCCAGACAAAAAAGCAATCCCGGGAACAGCAGCAGGGACAGCTCTCAAGAGACACTCCACCGTTACATCGGCTACCGCCTCCACTGATTCTTGTTTAGGACAGGTCAATCCGGGAAGAACCATATTTGGTTTCAGGATCATACCTTCCAGTGTAACACGTTGAATATAAAGCTGGTTGAAAACAGTTCGCAAGACTTCCTCTGTTACTTCAAAGCACTGTTCCATGGTATGTTCACCATTCATGAGCACTTCCGGCTCTACGATGGGGACCAGTCCGGCTTCCTGGCATAATGCGGCATAACGGGCCAAAGCCTGCGCATTAGCCTCTATGCAACCACGGCTTGGAATGCCATTACCTATGGTAATCACAGCGCGCCACTTGGCAAAACGGGCTCCCATTTGAAAATATTCCCTGAGGCGGTCGCGCAATCCGTCCAGACCTTCGGTTATTTTCTCTCGCCGGTGACCTGCCATGTCCTTTGCTCCAATGTCAACTTTGATTCCCGGAATGATTCCAGCATCGGTGATGGCTTTAACAAATAAAGTCCCATCTTTTTTCTTCTGCCTGATCGTCTCGTCGTAGAGGATAATACCACTTATACATTTACCCAAATCCGGTGTAGTTATAATCATTTCCCGATAAGTACGCCGGAACTCCTCAGTTTGAGGAATCCCTGATTCGGCAAATCGTTTATTACATGTTGCAGTACTTTCATCAATCGCTAACAGGCCCTTGTCGTCGGCAACCAATGTCTTTGCAGTTTTTATAATCTCTTTTAAACTCATCTATTATACCTCCCTGATTTTATCAATAATCAATTCATTGTTTTCAGTTCTGTCTGTTGAAAGATAAATGAAGAAATTTTCTCTTTTACCGCTTCATCTCTTTTTCCAAAGCTGCCATTTTAGCAAGGCGTCGACTAAATCTTTCAGCTCCCGTGAAATGGGCATTAAGAAATGTCTGGACTAAATCCCAGGACAGGGCATATCCCGTGACTTGTCCCCCCAAACACATAACGTTCATGTCATCATCCTCCACCCCCTGATGAGCAGAGAAGAAATCCGTGATCAGTGCCGCTCGTACTCCTGGTACCTTATTCGACGCAATGCAAGCTCCAACCCCACTGCCACAGATGGCAATGCCTTTGTCGACCTCACGGCTCGCTACTGCCCTTGCCAGAGGCACCACAAAATCAGGGTAGTCGTCACCAATTACCAACTTATTAGCGCCGAAGTCTTCCACCTCATATCCAGCGACTTTAAGGGCTGCAGACAGTTGCACTTTCAACTCAAACCCACCATGGTCAGCAGCTATGCCTATACGCATTATTTTTCCGGTATCCATATCGTTTCCTTTTTCTATATTTTGTCAGTATTCCATTTCCAGTTAAGAATCTCAGGCATGTCTTGTCCATGTTTATCAATGTACTGTTTATGTTCGATGAGCTTGTCCCCTACCAACTGCTTGAGTCTGGCACCTCTGACACCCAACTGTGGCAGCCGGTTTATCACATCCTGTACCAGGTGAAACCTGTCAAGATCATTCAAAACTGTCATGTCGAAGTAAGTTGTAATGGTGCCTTCTTCCTTATAGCCCCTGACATGCATATTTTCGTGATTAGTACGACGGTAAGTTAATCGGTGAACCAGCCAGGGGTAGCCATGGAAGGCGAAGACAATTGGCTTGTCTTTAGTGAATAAGGCATCGAACTCCTGATCACTTAGTCCATGAGGATGCTCTGTATTCGGTTCCAGTTTCATGAGATCAACAACATTGATAACACGGATTTTCAGATCAGGTAAATGTTTACGAAGGATTGAAACAGCGGCCAGGGTCTCTAACGTAGGCACGTCGCCACAACATGCCATCACCACGTCAGGTTCCATATCGTGATCACTACTGGCCCATTTCCAGACTCCTATCCCTTTGGTGCAATGTTCTATGGCGGCATCCATAGTCAACCATTGAGGTGCCAGGTATTTCCCTGCTATAACTACATTAACATAATGCCGGCTCCTAAGACAATGATCCCAAACTGATAGGAGACAGTTGCCATCTGGTGGAAGATAAACACGCACTATAGAGGCCTTCTTGTTTACCACATGATCTATGAAGCCGGGGTCCTGATGAGTAAAGCCATTATGGGCCTGCTGCCAAACATGGGATGCGAGAAGGTAATTTAGCGATGCAATTTTCCGCCGCCATGGCAATCCTGCACTGACTTTCAGCCACTTGGCGTGCTGGTTAAACATCGAATCGATTATATGAATGAACGCCTCGTAACAGTTAAACAATCCGTGTCTTCCCGTAAGTAAATATCCTTCGAGCCAACCTTCACACTGATGCTCGCTCAGCATCTCTATTACCCGGCCCTCGGATGCAAGAAACTCATCATTTTCTATTGTACGGGCTTCCCACTGCCGTTTAGTGGCTTCGAAAACAGCATTCAACCGGTTGGAAAGTGTCTCGTCAGGGCCGAAAATCCGAAAATTTCGTTGCTTCCTGTTAAGTTTAACAACATCGCGAAGGAATTCCCCGAGTAAATGTGTATCGGCAGCCTGAACTGATCCCGGTGACGGCACATTCACTGCATAGTTTCGAAAGTCAGGCATGAGCAGATCTCGTAGTAATAATCCGCCGTTGGCATGTGGATTGGATCCCATTCTTCGTTCACCTTTGGGCGCAAGTTCAGCCAATTCAGGCAAAAGACGACCACTCTTATCGAAGAGTTCTTCGGGTTTATAACTTTTCATCCAGTTTTCAAGGAGCTTTAGATGATCAGGACATCCTGAATCCACCAGTAATGGAATCTGGTGAGCACGAAAGGTACCTTCTATTTGTAGCCCATCGACTTCTTTCGGTCCGGTCCAGCCTTTGGGTGAATTGAGAACGATCATAGGCCAGCGAGGTCGGGTAGCATCGCTTTTGTCTCGCGCATTTATTTGTATTTGACGAATACTTTCAATGGCTTTTTCTAAAGTACTGGCCATGAGTTGATGCATCTTTTCAGGTTCATCCCCTTCCACATAGTAAGGTGTCCAGCCATAACCGCAGAGCAATTGATCAAGCTCCTCATGGGTAATACGTGCGAGCACGGTTGGGTTGGCTATTTTATAGCCATTGAGATGAAGTATAGGTAGTACGGCTCCATCGGTGATCGGATTGAGAAATTTATTGGAGTGCCATGCTGTTGCCAGTGGCCCTGTCTCTGCTTCACCGTCACCGATAACGCATGCAACGATCAGTTCAGGATTATCGAAAACAGCTCCGAAGGCATGGCTCAGAGAATACCCCAACTCTCCACCCTCGTGAATAGATCCCGGACACTCTGGCGAAACATGACTTGGAATTCCACCTGGAAACGAGAATTGCGTGAACAGCTTTTTCAACCCAATTTCGTCCTGACTGATATTCGGATAAATTTCACTATATGTGCCTTCGAGGTAAGTATTTCCTACCAGAGCCGGGCCACCGTGACCGGGACCTGCAATGTAGAACATATCCAGATCGTACTTCCTTATTACACGATTCAAATGCACATAGATAAAGTTTTGTCCGGGTGTGGTGCCCCAATGTCCGAGTAGCATCGACTTCACATGTGACAGCTTCAGAGGCTCTCTAAGCAAAGGGTTGTCACATAAGTAGAGTTGGCCGACCGACAGATAGTTGGCAGCGCGCCAATAGGCATTCATCTTTTGTAGAAGTTCATGAGATAAGGGTTTCTCCTTTAAATCCATCTTTCCCGGTTTTGTAACAATGGACACTTCAAACCCCTTTTTTACTAACTTAATTTTTTTCTTTTCAGAAACTTTTTTTGTTTTCATTATCATGTTTCATTTCAATATTAAGTTTAATAATTTGCTAACTGTTTTAGCTATCATCAATTCCTCGTCTGTGTGAATGACACGGACACTGACCTGCCCCTTATCTATTGAAATAAGCGGGGCGCCTGACATGTTTCGATTTTCTTCAATCTCTATTCCAAGAAATCCCAAACCTTCACAAATGCGAGAGCGGATGCTTGGGCAATTTTCACCAATTCCACCGGCAAAAACCAGCGTATCCAGTCCGCCAAGTACAGCAGCGTAAGCTCCTATCCACTTCTTTGCCTGATAGCAAAATAATGCCACGGCTTCCACCGCCCGTATGTCATGGGTTTCCTGTGCGAGCAAATCGCGCATGTCAGCACTGGTTTCAGAAATGCCTAGGAGACCTGATTCATGATTGATGAGATTATTGAACTGCTTAAGTGACATGTTTTCTGATCGTATCATGTACCACGCGACTCCGGGATCCAAGTCACCAGGTCTTGAACCCATCATGAGTCCTCCGGCAGGTGTAAAGCCCATGCTTGTGTCAATGCTTTTACTGTTGAGTACTGCAGCCATGCTTGCTCCGTTACCAAGATGAGCCAATATAACACGGCCTTGTGATGCTATTGTTCCGGCAACACGAGTTAGTTCCTCCATTAAATATGCATAAGACAACCCATGGAAACCGTATCTCTGTATCCCTATCGAGTCGAAACGGCGGGGAATCGGAAGCAATTTAGCTATACGGGGCATGGAGCTATGGAATGCCGTATCAAAACAAGCCACCTGGGGAAGTTTTGGATGACGCCGCCTGAAAGCCTCTATCAATTCAATCTCACCAGGCAAATGATCAGGATCGTAAGGCGCGATACGATGAAGTTCATCAAGCAATTCATGTGTAATAAGCTCGGGACCAGTATGATTCATACCATGAACCACGCGATGGCCCACAGCCATGACAGAAGAAAATATATCCTGTTTTTCGAGCCAATCCATCAGAAAAGTTACAGAGGAGTGATAATCGGAAACTCCTGCTTTAAGAGTAGCTTGCTTATCTCCTGTGTCATTATTGAAAGTCAATGTTGAATCTTTCAGACCTATCCTGTCAATTTTTCCATGAAGTAGCCGAGTTGGTATATCACCAACCTTATAAAGTGCAAATTTAATAGAAGATGAGCCACCATTAATGGTTAATATACAAGACTGATCTTTATTCATGAATGACTCTCTTCCTTTTACCCGATTTTCAGACCCAAAGCGGCTAATTCTGAGGATGTTGATAAATAATTCTTATGTTGGATACTTCGAATTCCTAAATCCCTTGCAACATCAACGAACATCTGTACATCTTCAATATATACAACATGTTCGGCCGGAACCTGTGCTATATCTAGTGCTACCCTGAAAATATCTGCATCTGGCTTTCGAAAATGGACGAAACAGGAGGATATGAAAAAATCAACAAACTGATTCAACTTGAATTTCTTTATTCTGTGTTCATTCAACTCCCGTCCTTCGTTATTGACCACAGCTATTTTCAGTTTGTACTTGTCTTTCAACTGCCGTACATACTCAATCATCTCTATGTTAGGAGTGGACTGCGAAAACATAAATTCCCGAAATTGACCCACTGTGAAAGAGCGTTTTTTGTAGAACACTACTCTTTTGAGGTATTCACTCAGTGGAATCTTTCCCTCTTCATAGGTAACCTGAATGACATGGTGCCGATCATCCATATCATTATAGTCCAGATTAAAAACATCAGCAGCTGATCTCCGTGACTCATGTCCCCACCCGTTGGAAAGCATTACCCCACCTATATCTAAAAACAATGTTGTTACCGGAATTGATTTGTTCATGCCAATTTCATATCCCTTATTTGAATTCGTTTTTCCCATCATTCAAAGTTTAATGTTGCCAGAGAATCAGATTAGTTTCCAGAGGAACTGAAACACCAGGAAAGTTCGGTATTACCCTTGGAGTATAATCTGTTGCAGGACGCTTTGAAGATACCGATGCATTATAATAATACCCATTGTCTGTTCCTTCAATTTTTGTTCCTAGTGACATCTTCTGTACAATCGGATCTCTATCATTAATTCCGTTGGCATATAGCTCAATCTGCAATGTATCCGGGTCAAGATCATTGAAGTAAATCTGAACCTCTATTTTATGATAGTTCTCAGTAGTCACGAACTTTAATTCACCAAAATGCATCAAATCCCATTTTTGATCAAGTTTATGCAGCAAGTCTGCAATTTGCTTTCCTTTTTTACCATTATCTGCAGAGCGCTTAAGATATACTGTTGCAGCAGGCAGATATTGTTTCTCTGTGTATTCCCGCACCGCCCTGTCGGCGGAGAACCTGGGTGTTAATTGTGCCATGCTTTCTCTCATGCGTGATATCCAGGCAACAGGGATTCCTTTTTCATTGCGGTTGTAAAATTCAGGTATTACTTTCTGTTCGAGTAAATTATAAAGTTGTTCGGCTTCTCTGGAGTCCCAGGCCGGATCGTCACCATGTTCATTACCATCTCCCAGCGCCCAACCCACTTCAGGTGTATAAGCTTCGGCCCACCAACCATCCAGTTCCGAAAGGTTAATGCCCCCATTTACCAGAACTTTCATACCACTGGTTCCGCTGGCCTCCCATGGACGACGTGGTGTATTGATCCAAACATCAACACCCTGTACAAGATTTTCTGAAATACGCATATCATAGTCACTAAGGAATATTACAGGCGGATGAACACCATTTTGCCGGATAAAATATATCCATTCTTTTATTAAATCCTGGCCCTCCTGATCAGCGGGATGGGCTTTGCCCGAAATAATAAGTTGCACAGGAAACTTAGTATTTGTTAATAACCTGAGCAAGCGTTGAGGATCATGTAGTAATAAATTTGGCCGTTTGTAGGTTGCAAAACGTCTTGCAAAACCCAGTGTTAAAATGTTTGGATCAAATAAATGTTTTGCCCGTTCAATTGAATCGGACGAATGACCTGAGCCGTGTAATTGTTTCGAAAAATAATTACGGGCAAATTCGATGAGCATTTTTTTTGCATTGGTACGCAGTTCCCATAGCTTTTCATCGGAAACATGACGAATATCCTGTTCAAGGTTTTTATTCGTTCCAAGCCATCGGTCCTTGCCACAAAATTCCGTCCATACATCGTCAGCTTCTTTCGAGTCCCATGTTGGCATGTGCACACCATTTGTTATATATCCAACAGGTACCTGGGTTATTGGCCATTTTGGAAACAGAGGTTCAAAGATATGACGGCTAACTTCTCCATGGAGACGACTTACTCCATTTACAGCTCCGCTGCCTCTGATAGCCAGGTAAGCCATATTGAACTTTTCAGATTCGTTCCCGGGGTCCTCCCGGCCTAAAGCTAACAATTGTTGACGGGTAATGCCAAGTTTCTGCTCAGCATATTCACCGAGATATTGCCCGATGAGATTCGGTGAGAACTGATCAAATCCTGCTGATACTGCTGTATGAGTAGTAAAGAGGTTGCCCCCTCGTGTAGCTGCCATTGCAACATCAAATGGTTGCCCTGTATCCTTCATAAAACTAAAAGCACGTTCCAATATCGCAAATGCTGCATGCCCCTCATTTAGATGACATACCTGTGGATGAATACCAAGAGCATTCAGTAAACGCCATCCTCCAATTCCGAGTACCAATTCCTGTTTAAGCCGTAGCTCAGGTCCCCCGCCGTATAATTCACTTGTTATTCCCCGATGAACAGGGAAATTTGCAGCATCGTTGCTATCTAACAGATAAAGTTTGATCCTGCCCACCTGTACCTCCCATGCACGCAACCAGACAGAATAACCCGGTAACTCTATTTCCAATCGTAACCATTCCCCATTGGGTTGACGCAGGGGAATAACAGGTAATTGTCCGGGATCGTTATACGGGAAAAGAGCTTGTTGGTCACCATTTTGGTCAATTTCCTGGCGAAAGTAGCCCTGTTGATATAGTAACCCAACTCCAACTACAGGAACTCCAAGATCGCTGGCAGCCTTGAGTTGATCGCCGGCCACATTGCCCAGGCCACCGGAATAAATTGGGAGAGCTTCACTTAACATGAATTCCATGCTAAAATAAGCTATACATGTAAGTGGAGACTCCGGATAGTTATGCTGGAACCAGGCTGGAGAAGTATTTGCATGCTTTTTAGATTGTAAGAGAATATCTACTTTTTTACGAAAGACCGGGTCGGACATTACGTTCTGAAATTGGTCCCTTGAAACTGTTTGCAGGACTACCCATGGGTTATGCGTGAGATCCCAAAGTGCAGGATCAAGTTGCCGCCAGACATCATCTGCAGAATGGTTCCAAGACCAGCGCATATCAAGAGCAAGCTCTGCAAGAGAATCGACCCCTTCGAGATCCGATGGCAAGAAGCAGTAACCGGGTTTTCTTATATCTGTTTTTTCTGTCATGATATTATTCAAATTTCTTTGGATGAAAATGATTATTTCATACCATTTCAGGAGTAGAAAACATAACTTGTTATGCTGTCAATTAATGACTGAATCTGAGTTAATTTTGCTTTTTAGTCGGAACAATGAAAAGTGGTATTGAGGTATGATGCAGAACTTTTTCTGTAACACTTCCCATTACTATATTTTCCAGCCATTTCCGGCTGTGAGATCCAACAACAATAATATCTGCTTGTACCTCTTTTGCAGTCTCTAAAATAGAATCAGCAAAATCGCCTTCTTTAACTAGTGTCTGAATTGTTTTATCACCAAGGTGTTGTTTTGATTTATAAAGAAATTGCAGAGATGCATTTTTCAGTCCATCAATACTATCTTTTTGCACCACACCAGTATAGACATAACCGGTAAATCCCATTATAGGAGAATATCCTGCAGTGGAATAAAACACAGGATCTGTTATTACATGAAGCAATATTACTTCAGCATTCATTGATTTTGCCATTGAAAAACCTACTTCTGCTACTTTTTGCGCAGTTGGATTATAATCGAGTGCTATCAATACTTTATTCATTTTAATTGTTTTCATGTTCGTTGTATCTTTTAATTTATATTTTAGTTTCTGTAATTATTCATAGATACCAATCATACAAGTTTTATTATGTCAACCACATATTCCAAATAACCGCACCAGGATGATACCCGGTTTTTTTGATTATGCTAAAACTATAAACTTTCTAATCCTGTCTGAAAAGCGTACTCAGGCATTAAATGCTCCCAAACTCCAGATATCTTCTGCTGATATGCGTAAATGATAATTAGGAAATAATAAAACAGGAATAAAAGCTTTGTTTATCATTTGATGTGCAAAATTACCTAATAACAAATTGGAAGCACTCTTCTCCTGCTCGGTCATAATGGAAATCAGGTCAGCATCAACTGATTGAGAATAATCAAGAGTTAAATCTGTCAGGTTGTTGCCATGAAGATGTTCGACCGTATATGGAATTTTATGAGTCTCAAGGTAAGAAGCCACCTGTTCGGCATATTGATGAAGCTTTTTCTCAATACTATTTAAATTTGATAATCTTATTGTAAGCAGATGAATTTTTGAACTAAATATTTTTGCCAGCTCAACAGTATATGGAACCTTTTCCCTTGTCTGAAAAGTAATATCCAGGGGTAATACTATTTGATCAATATTTGAAGATATTTTGCTTCTTCTTACTGTGATCACCGGATTCCTCGAATGAGAGGTTATTTTGTAGGCATTACCTCCAATGAACAATTCTTCAAAACCAGATGCACCATGGGTTGAAAGGACAGTAAGTACGTCATCAAACTTATCGGCCAGATCTGCTATTTCCTTAAATACCTTACCTTCTTTAATTGTGTAATTCAAGGCACAATTTATGTTGCCTTTCTCCCTGCATTTTTGGAGAATTTCTTCAAATTTCATTTTTGCGAGTTGATTCTCCTTTTCAATCAATTCCTTATTGTCGCCAGTATTCTTTCCTATGACATTAACCAATTGGATATTTGCTCCGGGTTTTTTAGCCAGCATTAATGCCAGATTCAGACCTGTTAATGACTCATCCGAGAAATCAAGTGGAACGATAATTGTTTTCATAATTTTCTAATTTTCTTTTCAATAATCTCTTAAACTCCGGGCTCATCTGTATTTTATTAAATATTTACCTGTTGTTTTCCTTACAGGTCCGGCACATTCATACTATTGTTTTCTCTCATATACATTTATGAAAGATGAGTGACCTAAAATTAAGTTTCTGCAACACTATGAGGATTACATAACTTTAAGAAAAAGTTACATCATTCACATATTTCCCAGCTGTGACAGGCATCTATAGATTATAGACTTAGTTCATTTAATTTTCCCGGAATTGAAACTAATGTTTTAGGATTTATTATTCAAGATAACAAAGGTAAAGCAAAAGATTAACTAATATCTCAAAAATTTATAAAAGTCAAAGATGATAAAATACAATTTATCTAAGAGATCCGGGAAATTGTAGTTAAATTTTAAAATCTTCTTTCACCAAATAAGCCACCAATAAATTCAAAAAAAATTAGTGCACTTAGTATTTATTGAGTTTGTCATAGAAATCTGAAACCCTAGCTTTCTACCTTCCCATGCAGAAGCAGATTAATAGCATCACTGAATGAACCTGCAGGGATAACTTTACCGGTATTTACAAAGAAAATCTCATCGGCGTTTTCTATTGTGTTCAAACGGTGAGCTATAATCACCCTGGTGGTCGATTCGGGAAGTTTTTTGAGTATAGTGTCGAGCAGTTGCTCAGTAACTGTATCAATGTTGGCAGTGGCTTCATCCAATATAAGTAATTCAGGCTTACGAAGAACGGCGCGCATGAAAGCGATGAGCTGTTTCTGTCCTAAACTTATACCTTCTCCTGTAGTTTGTACTTTTGAGTCAAGCCCCTGATCAAATCTGGCAAGCAGGCTTTCGAGTCCGGCTTCCGAAATAGCTTCCGACAGTTGTGTGTTGGAGAAGTTATTATACTCCGGATTCCCATATAAAATGTTATCCCGAATAGTACCTGAAAACAGAAAAGGTTCCTGAAGAATAAATCCAATTTTCCTGGTACGCTCTTCAGGTATATAAGAACGGATGTCTTTCCCATCTAACAAGATAGTTCCCCGGGTTGCATCGTATAATCTGGCAATGAGTGATGCTGTGGTGGTTTTACCTCCACCTGTCGGACCAACGAACGCGTAGGTTTTCCCCCGTTCAAGATCGAAGCTTACCTTGTGCAGAACCTCTTTGCCATTAGGATATTTGAACGATACATTTCGAAAATGAAGGTATGAAGAGGCTGTTTCGCATTTGGGATCGTCCATTACATGTAAATTGGTTTCAAGCGATAATAACAGGGAAATGCGGTCCCACCCTGCCATTGCCACCTGAAAGTTTGCCCACAATGATGCAAGCTGTCGTAATGGGTTGTAGAAATTGGTTACATAAGCAATAAAACTAATAAGTAAGCCAATCGAAAAATGTCCCTTTACAATTAAATAAATTCCCAGCGAGAGTACTATGAGCTGGCCGATATTAGCGGCCAGAGTATATACCGGCATAAACACGTTATTTGCTATTCCGGCCTGTACTGATTTGGTGTAGTTATGCTTGTTAGCCTCTTCAAAGCGTTTGCGGAAATAGTCACGGCGGTTGAATGCTATAATTACTTTAAAGTTAGCTAAGCTTTCCTGTATTTCAGCGCTTAAATTACCGGTACTTTTCGCGCTGTCTGCATTCCGGCGTTTTACCCATGGCGAAGTAGATTTAGTAAATATCCAGACTATCAGTGCCGGAGTCAGGGCTGCCAGACCCAGTGGAAGATTTATGCATAAGAGGATGATGCCTGCACCTGTCATAGTGAAAATGCTGCCAATAAACTGCATGAGAGATTGGGAGAAAAACTGGTTTACCTTATCTGTATCATTATTTATACGCGATATGAGGTCACCGGCTTTGTTCTGGTTGAAAAAGTCAACAGGAAGATCCTGAAGCTTATTAAATACAGCGTTGCGTAAACTGTACAGCATTCGTTGCCCGATGCCGCCCATCATGCGCATTTGAATATAGTTTACAATAAAAGCCAAAACATAAACTGCAAGAAGAATCCCGGCAAATACAAGCACACCATGATATTGCTTTGTCTGGATATATGTGTCAATAGTGTAGCCGATCAAATATGGACCAAGCAAACTTAATCCTGCATTTAAGAAGATTGCGCCAAAAGCTATTGTCAGGTTACGACGCTCTTCACCGATAAGAGTTATCAATTTCCGGAGCGATGCGAGATTAGATGTTTTCTGCTCCGCTTTATCTGATGGTTGATTTAAATTATAATTCATAGTGTTGTGTGCTTCTTTGTGAGCTGTAAATCTGAATATATTCAGGTGAGCTCTCTTTTAGTTCTTTGTGCGTGCCGGTAGCAATAACTTCGCCTTCCATCAGTAGTATGATTTGTTCAAAATGCCTTACCGGTGCAATTTTTTGTGTAACAGATATAAGTGTAAGACCAGGATAATTGTTTTCGAGGTTGCACTGGATTTTGTTTTCCGTCTTCTTGTCGACACGCGATGTGAAATCGTCTAGCAAGAGAATTTTAGGATTTATTGCAAGCGCCCGGGCCAGCATAATCCGCTGTTTCTGTCCGCCCGACAGACTGGTACCCCGTTCCGATACAATTGTATCAAGTTTTTGAGGCAGTGATTCAATGAAATCTGTTAATTCAGCTGTTGCAATGGCTTTTTCCAAAGACTCACTGGTAACCTTATCATTGAAAGCAATATTCTCCCGAAGGCTCATATTAAAAATTACACTATCCTGAAAAACAAAGCCAACTTGACTATGGAACAATTCTTTCGTATATTTTTCAGCGCTTATCCCATCAAATTCTATTGAGCCGGAGTTTGGAGAAATCAGGTTTGTCAGCAAATATAATAACTGGCTCTTGCCTGCTGCGGTAGGTCCAATAATTGCAGTTTTACTTCCGGCTTTCATTGAAAATGAAATATTCTTAAGTATAGGTTTATCTCCATAAAAAAGTGAAACATTTTTCAGACGGATATCTCCCTTTATATTGGTTGCAATAGTACCCGTTTCATCTGTTACAGGGGCTTCTAAAACCTCATTTACTCTTACATATGATGCAGAAGCCTGAGCGATGATGTTACTCATAAAACCAATCATAAGAATCGGAAAGATTAAGAGCAAAAGATAACTGTTGAAGGCTGCAAAATTACCCAGCGACATTGTGCCGGCAACAACAAACTGTCCTCCCAGGGCAAGTATTGTGACTACTGCCAGGTTAGCAACAAACATAATAACAGGTATAAGCGTTGCAAACATCCGCAAAATAGACAATCCAAGATTGCGCGACTCTAAATTGGATTCCAGAAATTTCATACTTTCGGGCTGTTGGGAGTTCAGGACTCTTATTAATGCCGAACCCATTATACTTTCGTTAATAATTTTGTTGAGAGAGTCAATAACCTCCCTGCCTCTTTTAAACAAAACCCTCACTTTCCTTAATACTATAAAAAATGTCCCACCGATAACAGGAACTATCGAAATAACAGTTAATGCCAGTTTCCAGTTTATCGAAATCAACAGGATGGAAGTACCAACAATAACAAACACCGAGGAGATAATAGTAACAAATGCCTGGGAAACAAACATTTTTACAGAGTCAATATCAGATGTCAGGTTTGTTAACAGTTTGGAAGGGTTCGACTTAAGGACATAGGCATAACTCTGATATGAAATTTTATCGGAGAGTTGAGTGCGTAAATCTTTAGCTACCTTTTCTGAGGCATATACCTGAATAATGTTTTGCAGGAAAGTAAAAATAAATATAGCTGTGCCAGCTGCCAGAAACTGAAAAACTATCGATCGGGCATCAAAATGATTTGATGAATAAGCATCAATTCCATGGGCAATAATTTTCGGTATCAAAATGTTAATGCCGCTACCCAGCAGTGCCATAATAATTAAAACGGTCACTAATCCTGAGTATGGCTTCAGTAAACTAAATATACTGGGCTTAGGATTTCTGTCCTTTGCAATTGGGGAAATAGCTTTATCCATATTTATTTGCAATAATTTGCAAAGGAATTCAATAAAGACTATTATTCAATGAAAAAATCGGTAATATCATAGAATTTACCGGTAAGAGCAATTATCGGCTCATAACCACATTAACCGAACCGATCTTTCCGCCCATAGGAGGATTCATTTTCGAAACTTTAACTGTTATCTTCTCTACCCCCTCCATCTCGGCATAGATTGCATCCAGAATCCTCCCGGCGATATGTTCAAGCAGATGCGATTTCATCTCCATTTGTGATTTAACAATATCGTATACTCTCTGATAATTGACTGCATCTTTAAGGTTATCACTAGCCGCAGGTACCTTCATATCTGTTTCAATTATAAGGTCTACAATAAACTTGTTCCCTACAATACGCTCTTCCTTAAAATGACCGTGAAAAGAGTAAAACTCCATATTTTCGATCTGGATAAGTCCCATTTGTTTTATATTTTTAAATAAGTCGCTTGAAAATCAATAACCTTATAAAAAATAATTCATTATTTATTTGGTTTATATTATAAACTAGTTTATATTTGTGACATATTTACATTCATAGTTACTAAAATATAAAAATAAACATTATTATGGAAAACGAGGAAAAAATGATGACGGGCGAAGAAAGCCTTAAAATCATAACAGAAATGATCAACAGAACTAAAGTCAACATCAACCAGGGAAGTTTTCATCTGCTCTTCTGGGGGTGGCTCTTAACCGTTTGCAGCCTTTCCGCCTGGCTTCTTGCAAAATATACAGGTTATTCTCATCCTTATTTTGTGTGGTTTCTGGTGATTCCGGGCTCATTTGTATCCATGATCTATGGATTTGTAAACGGGCGAAAAGCAAAGGTTCACACCTATGCCGAGATGCTGTATATGTGGACATGGATTGGATTTCTTTTCGCAGCTATCGTCCTTTTTATTGTACAGGCGAAAAGTATGCAAACAGTCACTCCATATATTCTCTTACTTGCAGGATTCCCAACATTTCTTTCGGGATTCATTATCAAATTCAAACCCCTTATTATAGGCGGCATCTGTTTCTGGATAATGGCGCTTCTTGTTAATTTTGCCGGACCCTCTCTTGCTCCATTAGGCACGCCGATAGCGGTGCTCATTGGTTATCTTATTCCGGGATATATGTTAAAAACCAGAGTAAATCATGACACGGTTTAAGGAACTCGACCCCATATTGCATTCGCAGCTGCGTCTCGCAATCGTTTCTCTGCTGATCGGTTCAGAGGTTGCCGAATTCACATACATCAGGGAACAGACGGGGGCAACAGCCGGAAATCTAAGTATCCAGATTACAAAATTAAAAGAGTCCGGATATATTGAGGTGACAAAAAAATTCAGGAACAACTATCCTCAAACACTCTGTAGTATAACTCCGCTGGGTAGAGAGAAGTTCGCAGAATATGTCAATACTCTTAAAGATTACCTGAGACCTGAAGGGAAAGTTTGAAGTTATTCCTAAAAGATCATCCCCCCGACGATACCGTCGGTGACACAAATGTGGCAGTATATGAATAACCTTCTGCGAAAACGGGGGTTATTCATATATGGCTCTTTCAGAGCTGCGGTGAACCTTCCGACCATATTATAGATGTCATAATTCGATAATCAACAGAAAAAATCTAAATTTAAAAGATTGATGATCTCAAATTCATTCTATTTTTGTAATCTTAATATTATCTGGGATGAGCGACGAAATCATAAAGGAAAAAGAAGAAACTAAACCCTCAATAAGTTTTATTGAACAATTTATTGTTGAAGATTTAAAATCCGGGAAAAATAACAGGAAGGTTATTACACGTTTTCCCCCGGAGCCTAACGGTTATCTTCATATCGGCCACGCCAAAGCAATCTGTCTCGATTTTGGTATGGCACAAAAACACGGGGGAAAATGCAACCTTCGTTTCGACGATACCAACCCTGTAAAAGAAGAAGTTGAATATATTGACTCAATTAAGGAAGATATCCATTGGCTGGGATTTGACTGGGATGACAGAGAATATTATGCTTCGGATTATTTTGGCAAATTGTACGATTTTGCTGTGGATCTTATAAAAAGAGGTCTTGCTTACGTTGATGATCAGGCTGCCGATCTGATCTCTTCCCAGAAAGGAACTCCGTCACAACCCGGTACTTTGAGTCCATTCCGCAACCGTACGGTTAAGGAGAATCTTGACCTTTTCGATAGAATGAATAAAGGAGCATTCGATGAGGGTAGCCATGTACTCAGAGCAAAAATTGATATGACCTCTCCGAACATGCATATGCGCGACCCTATTATTTACAGGATCATTAAATCATCTCATCACCGTACCGGCAGTATGTGGGTGGTATACCCGATGTATGATTTTGCACATGGTCAGAGCGACTACTTTGAGGGGATCACGTATTCACTTTGCACGCTTGAATTTGAGGTTCACCGTCCGCTCTACGATTGGTTCATTGATCAGCTTAAAACCGATGATTACAGACCAAGGCAGATCGAGTTTAACCGCCTTAATCTGAACTATACTATGATGAGCAAAAGAAAATTGCTCGAACTGGTTCAGGAGGGAAAAGTAAGAGGATGGGACGATCCGAGAATGCCAACGTTATGTGGTTTGAGAAGAAGAGGATACACCCCCGAGTCGATAAAAAGGTTTGTTGACCTGATTGGTTATACCAAGGTCGAAGCCATTAATGATGTTTCCCTGCTTGAACACGCAATTCGTGAAGATCTTAATAAAAAAGCCCCCAGGGTATTTGGTGTTTTGAATCCGCTGAAAGTTATTATTAAAAACTATCCGGAAGGGAAGGTTGAAAATGTCGGACTCATAAATAATCCTGAAGACGAAACGATGGGGAAACGACTGGTGCCATTCAGCCGGGAGGTTTATATTGAACAGGATGATTTTATGGAGATACCTCCGCATAAATTTTTCCGTCTTGCCCCGGGCATGGAAGTGCGTCTTAAAGGAGCATATATCATTAAATGTGAGGGTTTTAAGAAGAACGAAATCACTGGGGCAATTGAAGAGGTCTATTGTACTTATGACCCTTATACAAAAAGTGGTGAAAGTACATCAGATAAAAAGGTTAAGGTAACTCTGCACTGGGTGTCGGCACAACATGCTGTTGATGCGGAGGTAAGATTATATGACAGGTTATTCAATCATGAAGATCCCGCAGGACAGAGATGTGAAGACTACCGGAAATTTCTGAATCCCGATTCATTAAAAATCCTCACAGGTTGTAAAGTTGAGCCCTCGCTTGGATTGGCAAAGCCGCTCGAAAAGTTTCAGTTTCAAAGACTTGGTTATTTCTGTGTCGATTATGACTCCACATCGTCAAAGCTGGTTTTTAACAGGACGGTGCAGCTTAAGGATACATGGTCGAAGAT
>OCZT010000190.1_pt1 | contig 58266 bp, 88 predicted proteins | sample 1539031 | NCBI WGS metagenome assembly OCZT01 (sample SAMEA3539308, study PRJEB22396) | soil metagenome | biome: tundra; feature: field; material: soil | place: USA | collected 2010-05 | depth 0.15 m
TGCAATCATGTCTTTGAAAATGATGGAAAAATTAACACAGTTAATATTTGCGTAAAATGTGGTACGCGCGGAAGTATTGGGTTTGATAGTTAAATGAAGGAAAGATATGACCAATAATACAAAAAACGTAATTCAACGAAGCCCAGAAGAGAACAAGACCTTTTCATACACATTGAACGGCGTGAAGCTTGAGTTCATTCTACGCGTTGATATCAAGGGCCAAATGACAGACTTTCTTAAGTTGTTGGAGGCGGGGTCGAAAGAGTTGCGAGAGGAGATTGAGAAAAGATTTCCACGTCAATGAAATATTCCAATTGTATTAAAGTAAGGGGTGGTGTGATGACAGTATCAACCAATTTTTTTCTTATTCTAATTTTGAGGACTTTGTACGTTTCTCTTATCGGGGACATGCGCCATTGGTCGGTAGTGTCCACCACGTTTCCCAAAAAGAATTGCACTTGTATGTGGCATAGACTTATGAGATAATTTATTTATATGAAAATCACTAACGTACCCATTGGAGATTTGAATGAGGCGGATTATAATCCGAGGCAGATGACGGACAAGCAGGTGGCCGACCTCACGGCCTCACTCAAGGAGTTCGGTTTGGTGGATCCTATCATCGTTAACGGCCACGTAGGGAGGAAGAACATCATCGTGGGAGGGCACCAAAGGTTCAAAATTGCCAAGATATTGGGCTTTACTGAGATACCTGTGGTTTACGTCGACCTACCCTTGGATCAGGAGAAGCGGTTGAATTTGCGCTTGAATCGTAACAACGGCGAATGGAACTGGGATGCTCTAGCGAACAACTTTGATATTGAAACCTTGATTGATGTCGGCTTTGATAAGGCCGACCTTTCTGTTTTTGATTTGTCTGAGGATGAGTTCAACGAAGAGGAGGAGCTCGGTCGAGTGTCAGACCCCAAGGTCAAGGACGGTGATGTCTTTTTGTGTGGAGACCACACCATTTTGTGCGGCGATAGCACAGACCCCGCCAGTTTCACCAACCTCATGGCGGGAGCGAAGGCTCGCCTGCTCTTTACTGATCCACCCTATGGGGTCAGTTATGTGTCTGGTGCTGCTAAGGGGAAGGGAGCAACGAAGAAGCACGCCAAGATAGCCAATGACGATTTGCGCGGAGACAAGCTCGATGCATTCTTACACGTCTGTTTCAAGAACGCTTTTGATGTCTGCACGAATGACGCCACATTTTATTCATGGTTCTCTAATTCTAACCAGACAGAGTTCCGCAACTCGATGGAGCAGGCCGGCTGGCAGTACGCTCAAGTCGTTATCTGGATAAAGAATCGCTTTGTACTCTCACGCTCGGATTACCATCATTGCTACGAGCCCTGTATGTACGGCTGGAAGAAAGGCGAGACCCATTTCTCTAACAAGAAGATGCGCTCGTTCGATGACTTGATTCTTTTAGACCAGAACACTTTTCAAGACCAATTGGATGCTTGGTATATCTCTAGGGACAGCCTAGCTTCCTATGAACACCCAACCCAGAAGCCTGTACGCTTGGCCGACAGAGCCCTGAAGATGTCTACTGTGAATGGCGACATTGTACTCGATCCTTTTGCTGGGAGCTTTTCTACTCTTATAGCATGTGAGCAGGCAGGGAGGAAAGGATACTTGATTGAAATGGACCCGAAGTATGTACACGTTGGATTGAGTAGATGGGCGAAGTTCACAGGACAAGATCCCGTCCGGAAGTCTGATGGTGTATCATGGTCTACAATAAATTCATAACATGCCCGAGGAAGCTACTTTACAAGACGTTGATTTGATGGTGATACCATTAGGAACAACTGAGGTTATAATTCCACCTGAGAGAGAGATTGCCTATGTGATAAAGGATAAATACTTCTCGGGATTTGAGGTACAAAAGTCCGACAGTGGATGGTGGATGGACAGAACAAAGGTGGAGAAGCTTATCCAATCGTTTAAGAATGGTTATAACATTAAAGAAGCCTGTATTTACACTGGTATTTCAGACAGGCAGTACCAGTATTTTATAGAGACCCATCCAGAGTTTTGTTCTGTAAAAGAGGCATGCGAATTGGTGTGCAATATGATAGCTGAGACAGGTAACTTTTCTCTGCTCTCTAAGGGTGACGGCTCGCAGGTACGCTGGTTTCTTGAACGCGCCAAGCCTATGAAGTACGGTCGACCAATGGGAGGAGGCGATGGGCAGGTGCTGAATAATTTCGGCAACATATTTACCACGCCTATGCCGATAGATAATTTGAAGCCTTCGGTGAAGGCTCGCATACTAGAACGAAGAGATGGACCCGAACTTAGTACAACCTGAGGAACTGTTCTCGGCGGACAGGGATAGTTTTGCTCAATTCGTTGAGCACGTTATTGGGCTGGACAACGAACAGTTTCATAACGACATTGATGACAACCTCGGGAACGCTTTGCATAGGAAGATAGTTATTTCATTCCCGAGAGGTCACGGCAAGTCTACGCACCTGTCAGTTGCTTTTCCTTTGTGGCTCATTGCCAAGAACCACAACCTGCGAATCCTTTTGGTATCTGCCACAGGTCAGGTGTCTAAGTTCTTTATGTCTGAAATCATTGCGCACATTGACCGCAACGAGTTGTATCAGGCGTTCTCGGCATACATTGACCCAATGCAGAAGGGAGTGGTGCCACGCATGAAGAACTACGCCAAGATTCGTGAGAGTTGGACAGGAGATTCAATTGTTATTGCCCGTGACCAGTTGAATCTTAAAGACCCCACTATCAACGCCGTGGGTTTGTTTGGTTCTATTCTCGCTCGCCGAGCCGATGTGATTATTTGTGACGACGTAGTGACGCAGGAGAACAGTGCAACCGAAGCCCAGAGGCTGAAGGTTATCGACTGGATGTACACGACTGTTATTCCCGTGCTAGTGCCGGGTGGAATCTTTGTCTACCTAGGTAACACGTGGCACATGGACGATCTGGTGGCTCGCTTGCTCAAGGACCCACAGTTCGACTACCGCAAGCGTATGCCCGCTATCCAGTCCGAGTCCACGCATCCCGAGCTTTGGGACCAATGGGCGAAGCTCATGACTGACGAAGCTTTTGAGAAGGTGGAGCGCTTGGCTCGCTCGCAGGAGTTCTATTTGAAAAATAAGGTTGAGATGGATGACGGCGTGAAGGTGCTCTGGCCTTCTCGATATAATTATGGATGGCTCTGGATGGAACGCTTGTCCAACCCATATGCCTTTGCTCGTATGTATCAGTGCGACCCGTCAGACCGACCCGACCAGAAGTTCAAGGAGTCATGGCTTGAGGCTGCGATGAAGAAGGGTGCCAAGCTCAAGCTCTCTACCTCTACGCCCACGCTCTACACGACTCAGATTGTTACCGAGGGTATTGACCTTGCTATCTCGGAGAAGGACGGCTCTGATGACACGGCTCGCATCGTGCTTGACCGTGTGAAGTTCTCGAGCATCGATGGAGTCAACCCCGGCGACCTCGTAGTGCGCCACATTCATCGTGGCAAGATATCACCGAACCAAGTGAAAGACCTGATTACGGACGACTTCAACAACCTGAAGCCTGATGGTATTCGTGTGGAGAGTGTCGGGTATCAGGATGCTATCCGCCGTGACCTCGATGACGCAGGCATTCCCGTTCGTGGGTACCACACGGGCGGAGAGAAGCTCGACCCTTACATCGGTATCAACTCGCTCGCCATCTATGCCGAGCAGGGCAAGCTAGTGTTGCCCTACGACCAGACAGACCCCGGCACCATTCGTTTGATTGCTCAGCTCGTCAACGAGATGCGAGCATTTCCTGATGGACACACAGGTGACTCGCTCATGGCTTTATGGTTCGCTTTTTCTGAGATGCGCGACCTCATGGGCGACCGACTAGTAGTCCCAGCCAACAACGGCAACCCACTCTTGAAGGATCCACCCGACTTGAACGATCCTGTGGTTCTTAAGGAGGAGGGCGACAAGGCCGACATGAATCTGTCCATCGAGCAACGGGTGGCCAAGCAACAGTTCGCCGAAATGATGGGGCAGTATTGGAGACCATAACCTGTGGATAGTAGACTGGTATTTTGGTAGTTTGTATGCTACATTATTGGCATGACATACAAAAAGAAAAAGGTAGAGGAAGGCGTTCCAAGCAAGACACTTCACATCGGTTCGGACTTGCACAGCACAATTCGCATCAAAGCGGCACAGTTAGGTATCACTGTTCAGCAGTTAGTGGAGTCAGCATTAATCGCTTATCTTAAAAAATAATGAAGCTCTCGATAGTCATCCCCGTATTGAATCAGTTAGACATGTTTCGTGCAACGTACGATATGTTGCGCAAGGTTACCAACACCACCGAACATCAAGTTGAGTTTATTGTTATCGACAACGGTTGCGATGAGCCGATAGACATTCCTGATTGCATGGGAGCCGACATCTATCGCAACGAGGAATCGATTGGCGTGTATCCTACGTTCAAACAGGGCATGGAGATTGCTACTGGTGATATCGTAGCGTTCTTTCATTCGGACTTAGTTGTTTGGGAAGAGAACTGGAACGTCCGAGTGATGGAGTTGTTTGCACGGCATGCAAACATGGGGCTCGTAGGGTTCATCGGTTCTAACGAGATTGATTCATCGGGTGGTCGAGGCTCTGGCACCACGTCTAATTTCCAAGGTCTGTCTTTGATAACCAAGAGTCCAGTGGCTACGCAGTTGATGTGGGTTGGGTCGCCAGCTTCAGCTCATGGTGGAACTTCTGCTGGGTTTTCACCTGCCGCAGTTGTCGATGGATGTGCTATGATTGTACGTAGGGAAGCGTGGAATCAGATTGGCTATCAGGAAGGCTTTCCGCCACACCATTTCTACGACCGTCTTATCTCTACCCAGATGCTTCAGTACAATTGGCAGGTCGGTGTGCTCGGGATTGCTTGTGACCACTTCTCAGGTCAGACAACTGTGCGAGAAGATAAGTATCATCGCATGGCAGAGAAGTGGTCACGTGCTAATTTGAATGAAGACTTGTGGCAGAAGGATTCCAATGGTAATTATAATTGGGATGCTACGATTTACTTGGCTGCCGAGAAGATGTGGCTTAGTGAGTATCGAGAACGAAAGCACCTCGTTCCCGTTAAAATATAAGTAGTTTATTAGTTAATTGAAAATTCACACGCAAGATGAAAACCAAGTTCCAGCTGAAGAAGTTGTTACACCAGAAGCGGAACCTTCAACCGAAGGAACTCCTGCTGACGAAAGTGCTGTCATCGACGACGCTAGTGTTAGCACTGATGGTGCTGACGTTCCTGTTCCTGCTGACGAGGTAGAACCAACAGCCTAAATGAAAATACTCAAGGTTTACAAAGAGTTACGTGATGTGGTAATCTTTGAGGACGATAATGGCAACGTGCTGATTCGAGCGATGTTCGAGGATGAGGGCACGCTTGAGGAGCAAGAGGTGGTTAAGCAAATGGTAGCGACCGATGGATTCAAACCAACCAACCGGCAACAATATGGATAAGTCACGAATATTTCAAATCGCAATAGTCGCACCTGTCCACATTCAACCGTCTAAGGAGTGGATTGAATCACTCCAATCAGTAACCCGAGGCAAGAAAAATGTCCGGGTTATTATTGTGGACGATTCTAACGGCAAGGTGGAGTTGCCGGGCGATTGGACTGTCTATGATTATCTCGCTCAGGAGGAGTTGCTTGGTCCCGAGATGTACAAGCGTTTCGAGGTCTTTCATAAGTCCTCGGCCTGTAAGAGTATCGGGAGCTTCATTGCTTGGAAGACGGGTATGGACATTGTTATTGGTCTAGACTCTGATTGCATCGTGCCACCGAACTTCATTTCGTCCCACCTCGAGGCCATGCTCTCTACTGCTGGTGGTTGGACTAACCCTATTGCCAAGACTGGCTGGTACGCTCGAGGTTATCCGTATGCTGAGCGCCATCGTCAGGTTATCGGCAACCTCGGCCTTTGGGAGCATGAGCTCGACATCTATGGCAAGGATCGGGTTGAAATGGGCACACCGCCCTCGAGTCCGATGGTTACGGTGTCACACCTCGTAGCTGACGGCTTCCTGCCGTTCTCAGGCATGAACTGGGCTATCTGGGCTTGGGCTGTGCCGGCGTTCCTATTCCTTCCCAACTTTGAATACTTACACGGGGACGATAAGAACTATCGCTTCCGAAGGCACGATGACATCTGGGGTGGTTACATTTTTCAGTCATGCATGAATCTGTTGGGTTGTCGTCTGGCCTACGGTGACCCTGTTGTCTACCACGACACGATCGTGGATGCGGTTAAGGACGCCGAGGAGGAAGAGGCTATGGTTGAGTTTGAATCCTTTTTTTATAATGCCGTTGACTCTGCCTTTGCGAAGATTGTTGCGATGGACACGTACGAGGATACGTTCAAGGCTTTTGCTAAGATTGTTGAGGTTGATTGGATTGGTACCGAGTTCGAACCTTTAATAGAACCGATCAGGTTTTGGTCGGAGTTGTTTTCTAATTCACACATCGATGACGCCATTGACGGTGATCCTGACAGCCTTTAATAGGCTTGAGTATACGAAGCGTACACTCAATTCTCTTTTGCGAACCGTGCCACAGGCTCGTATTATTATTTATGATAGTGCCTCTACTGAGGAAGGGATGCAGGAGTGGTTGAAGTCGGTTATTGGACCGAACATCGAGGTTGTCTTTGGTGCAGTGAATAACGGTTGGGGTTATGCCGTGAACAATACTTTTTATTATATGAATCTCGCCACACCAGTGGTGCAGGGAATGGAAATGCTTACCTACAGAGACCAGTGGGTTCTCATTTCGAATAATGACGTGGAGTATCATGATGGCTGGTTTGAGAAGCTTGTCGCTCTTTACGAGAAGTATCTCGATGTCGGACTCATGGCTGTTTGGAAGCACACCAATCACGGCGTACTCGAGGATCGTGGAGACCTAGTTGTTAAAGACCAGATGCCCGCAGTCGGCTGGCTCTTTCGTAGGAACGTGTTAGACGGGCTTGGGGACTTTCCTGAACATGGTCCCTGCCACACGAAGGGAGGCAATGGCGAGGACGTTCAGGTCTGTATCAAAGTTGACAAGCTAGGGTTGAAGGTTGCGGCACCAACAGAAGACGTTGCCTTCCATTTTGACGGCTATTGATTTCATGTTATAATATACACATGGCATATTTGGGATTTAAATTTTCAAAAGAATCAAGGGAAAAAATGCGACTATCTCATTTGGGGCAAGCTTCTGGCAAGAAAGGAAAAACTTACGAAGAGATATATGGTATAGAAAAAGCAAAAGAGTTGAAGACAAGAGTATCTCATCCCGGACTTTTGGTAGGGGACAGGAATCCATCTAAGAGAATAGATGTTCGTAAAAAGATTTCATTGGCGTGCAGGGGGAAATTAAAACCTTGGTTATTGGGAAACAAGTTTGCGTATATTGATGGTTCAAGTAAAAGGAAGTATCCCATAGCGTTCAATACTGATTTGAAGTTGAGAGTCAGAACCAGAGATAACTTTACTTGTCGGTTGTGCGGCAAACCAGAAAAGGAGGAAGTGAAAGAATTGCAACGAGTTCTTTGTGTAAACCACATAGACTTTAATAAGGAGAATTGTGATGAAAGTAATTTGAATACTTTGTGTCTAAGATGCAACTTGAAAATAAATAAGAGGAGAGATTATTGGACTAATTACTTTAAAAATTTAAATGCCTAAGATACAGATAGTTGTACCCTGTGTAAATCTCTGGAGAGAGTACACAAAAAACTGTATTGATTCTTTGCAGACCCACCACGACTATCGCATTTTGTTAATTGACAACGGGAGCGTTGATAGCACGTTGGTCGAGGCTGGCAAGATGGTGTCGGAACACTTCGCTCATCACAGGAATGTGGAGCGTTGGAGCTGTGCTCAGTCATGGAACTTTGGCGTTCGAGATGCATTCGCCAGAGGATTTGATTACGTTTTAATTCTGAACAATGACGTGCTATTGCATCCAGCATGCATTGACCAGATGGTTGCGGGTTTCGCTAAGGAGGAAGGGATTGGAATGATTTCGGCTATGGATATTCGGAGTGAGTGCGAGGTACCTGAGGATTTGTTTACGAAAAAGTCTGCGGACTACGAGGCTGTTCCGGTGTCACCTCATCCAAGTTTCTCTTGCTTCATGATTAATAAGGAATGCTGGGATAAGGTTGGAGAGTTCGACGAAGGGTTCCAGCCGTGTTACTTCGAGGACAACGATTATCACTACCGAATGAAGTTATCCACCGTCAGTGCCCTTGTCTATCCACCTGCTTTGTTTTATCATTTCGGAAGTCGTACGCAGAACGAAGCGCTTGGTGGACGACCAATTTGTCCGTCCCCAATGTTTGAAAACAATCGTGCATATTTTATTCGCAAGTGGGGTGGAAACCCCGGGAGCGAGAAGTACACACTCCCTTTTAATAATATCAAGCCCAGTGGACAAACAAGTTGACAATGGATTTATGGGACATACAATTTTATTATTAATGAACAAAAAAGAACATGACAGATTCCACAGAAAAAAAAGGACATTCTAAAAAGGTACTTATTACTGGAGCGGCGGGTTTTATAGGGCACCACTTAGTTGAGCATATCTTTAAGAACACAGATTGGCGTATTGTTTGTTTGGACCGCTTAGACACTTCAGGTAACCTGAACAGGCTCTCGGATCTCGATTGCTGGGACGAGCGCAAGACCCGAATGGCCCCACCCGTGTATCATGATTTAGCTGCTGAGATAAATGACGGAGTAGCTCGATTGCTATTACTGAATGATAAGCGTACGGACTTTAATCTCGAGGACGTTGAGCCGTTTGATTACATCGTGCACCTAGCGGCTGGCACGCACGTGGATCGTTCCATCACCGACCCCTTAGGTTTCGTTCGTGACAACGTAGTGGGTACGGCAAATCTTTTGAATGCTATTAGACTGTTCCCGCTTTTGAAGGATGATGGAAAGCTTTTGTATTTCTCTACTGACGAAGTGTTTGGGCCTGCGCCCGAGGGCGTTCTATTCAAGGAGTGGGATTCTCACAATCCAAACAACCCGTATGCGGCTGCGAAGTCCGGTGGCGAGCAGTTGGCAGTTGCGTTTGCACACACCTACAAGATTCCTACCTCTGTCATTCATTGCATGAATGTATTCGGTGAGCGACAGCTTCCTGAGAAGTACGTGCCGAACACCATCAAGAAGATTTTGGCTGGTGAGACTGTAACCATTCACGCCGACAAGACTAAGACTAGGGCGGGCACTCGCTTCTACCTGCACGCACGTAACGTCTGTGACGCTGTGCTCTGGGTATTGCAGAACGGCAAGAAGCTTGATGGCTCTGGCAGGCAGGGCAAGTATAACGTTGTTGGGGACAGGGAAGTTTCGAACCTCGAGATGGCACAGCTCATTGCTGACATCCTCGGCAAGGAGTTGAAGTATGAAATGGTCGACTTCCACTCCAGTCGTCCGGGTCACGACCTGCGCTATGGACTTGATGGTTCGCTTATCAAGGGCGAGGGATGGACGGCACCCGTAGACTTCGAAGGAAGCATGAGGCACACAATCGAGTGGACGTTAGCTCACAAAGACAAATGGCTACCATAATTACAGCTATTGCATTTTTTGTTGTTTGGCTTTTAATCAGTTTTGTTTTTTACTCGGTGCTTTATAAGCAGGGACAAGACAACGAGAGGCGTATCGGGAAGATTGCCCAGAAGATGATTGACGCTGAGGAGGCGGCGAAGGTTTCGATTAAGCACGACACATGGCCCGTCCCCGTGACAACGGTTGGAGACACGTTTACAATTACTTCCGATAAGCTTTTGTTTGTCTTAGTGTTCTTTATAAAGAACACTAAGACAGGAGAGTCGAAGCAGGAGGTTATTTTTATTACTGAGAGTTCTAAGAGCGTCATGGAACTTCTTACTGATAGGATTTTGAGGTACAAGGACCCCCTGCTTTGGAAGATTGTTTTTGACCACACCGTGCCCATAAAGTTTGTAGTACCACCTGCCGACTTTGAGTTGAAGACAGTCCCGCCACGCCCAGAGTCGTCATTCATTCACGTGCTTTTGTATGTTAGGGATGTGTTTGCAAACAATGCAATTGAGAAGTCTTTACTAGATAATCTGGTGACTCGGGTCACCACTAAATATGGAACAGACACTAGAAAAAAGCTTGGATAGTTTCATGAGCGTTACTGCCCAAAGCAAGGTTGCTATCATCGTGCCGTTGTTTGGCTATTGGAAGGACATGGCCAGTCAGCAATTGGACAAGAACACGCTCAAGCTTGTCCTCGATCGTATCTACTCGTCTGCGCATCAGGCCTATGTTATCTTTGTGGCCGACAAGCGTGTACCCGATGAGGTGGCTAACTTGCTCGTTATTCGGGCACAGGGGCTCAATACGCAGGGTGTTATGGTGGATGTCGGTGCTTCCTACGGAGACTACATTCGGGCTGGCATGAAGCTTGCCCTTGAGAAGGATGCTCAGTACATTGTCAACATCAACCCGTGGATTCTGCTTCAGCACAACGCTATTGACATACTTGTAGACCGTGTCAACCGCAACGATGCCAAGATTGTTTCGGGTTATGATTTGAGGGGAAGCATTGAGCCTGTGGATTTTGTTACCACTTCTTTCCAGATTCCTAAGGAAGAGCGAGACCTCTCGCTTGACTGCTGTGCCATGAAGCGTTATGCGGCTGAGCTCATTGGTATTGACTCCCACTACAAGACCCATCTGTTTCTGGCTCGGGACATGTGGCAGTCGATGTACACGCAGGGCTTTGATGTCATCACCAGTCAGCGTGTGCCTATTTATAGTTTGGATGTGGACTGGTCTGAGATGGAATCGGAGGCGGACTTTGAAGCGGACAAGGCGTATTTTATTGGGAAGTGGAAGTTTGACCCTTCGATTGTGTATGTCAAAGGCAATAGCAAAAAGGAATAAGCTCGGAGGCTCTATGGCCTTGTCCGGTGACAAGGACTATTCGGCCAAGGCGATAAGGAAGGAGCTGAAGAGTAAAGGGCTTGCGGCCATTGAACGTGTCACGATTAAGAATCCGGTGACGGGCAAGAAGTCAGTGGCTATCATCGAGCGTGACGGCACACCCGAGTCCAAGCTCGTACTGGCCCTTGTCGACAAGACGAAGAGTCAGGAGCAGAAGGACGGGGTCATCAGTGCTTACTTGTTTGAGCGTGGCAAGGAGAGTGCTTCGTTTCTCTTGGACCTGTATCAGTCCAAGGGCAAGCACACGAAAGAGACCCGAGTGTTTAAGAGCCAGATGCGCTTTGACTTCGAGCTTTTTGCTGACCTCATTGTCCGCATGCTTCATGAGGCTTCTCTGGCCATCGCTCGGGACGTAGGACCCAAGGGTGCTGAGCAGACTCTGCTCGAGCTTGGTAATCAGTTCAGCCATACAGCCGACACGATTGCCGACCGTATGCAGAAGATTACGGAGGAGCGTATGCGCGACAAAGGTTTCGGTATCTACATTGGGCTTGATCGAAAGCCCTATTCCATCTTTGACGATAACTTCGATGAGGTTATCGCCAAGGAGAGGACACGTGTAGAGCAACTTAAAGATGAAAAACATGAGTAATGAAATGGATATACTTGCAATGGATATTGGAGGGATGACTTTGAAGGAAGCCTCGGCTATGTCTTTTTTACAGTGGGTAGCAAAGAAGCTCAATAACATGAAGGCCTACAGTGCCTCGGCTACTGAGTTGTCGATGCTATTGTCGAACCCACCGATGACTCGAGTGATGTCGGACGACCAGAAGCTCGAGATAATTGCGAAGATGAAGAAGGCTGGTATTGAAATATAATGTCTGCAAAAAACTTACTGAAGGGCCTAGAGGCCAAAGAGATGCTCAGGTGTGACGGGTGTGGTGGATACCATCCCGTTGATGAGTGTGAGGTTGTCGTCCTTCGTTTGGTGAAGGGGAAGAATTGCGAGTTGAACACTTCCCGTCCAACGGAGACCACCAAACCTTTCGGAGATATCACTACTGAAACTTTACCGAACCCAGTCGCAACCGAAACGATTCTGCCGAAAAAGAATATAATACCACCAGCAGTGATGTCGATGATGTATCCGCCCGGTCACGAAGAGTTCGAGCATCGGGGTGCCAAGGAAAGACGTACAGCCTAATGTTTAAATCTGCATACAAAAAGAGAGCCCCCGTCAAACAACTCAGAGCGGCGGCGGAACAGGTGAGTAAGATGCTTATCACGAAGCAGGTTTCGCATTCGGTTAACATGCTTCAGCTTATTGCAGAGGACTCGAAGTCACCGATCCTTCCGGGGTTACCCTCGTACCTTCCGCACAAGTGGACATTGGACGCTGTACACATGGCTATGTTTTGGTTACTTACCGATTGGGCGAAGCTTACCAAGACGAACAAGAAGCGGCAGGAGAACATTGCGGAGTTTTTTTCTTTCGTGTCTAAGAAGGTGCTTGAGCAGGAGAGGAAGTACAAGCTTGAAAGTGTCGCAATGGAACATTCCCTTGATTCAATTAGAGGCAGTCCGTTACTCAAAGACATTTTCTCGCCAGTTCGTAAGCGAGAAACAGCACAGGGGATTCATAAGTTCTTTATCGATTCGTTCGCCGTGTTTATAATTGCTAAGGGCAAGACGGGTACCCCCGAGTACGCCAACTGGTTTCTCGGAGAATGGATTCCTTCCCTTTACGTTTTGTGGACTAATAAAGAAAAGAGCCATGAATGATTCGTGGGAACTTCCTGAAGAGATTGACTACTTGGATAAGGTGGGGCCTAGGTACGAGGACTCGATAAGGAGGGTTGATATTGAGAACTTTATATTTTCGCTGACGCTGATGGAGTCGATGGCTTTAGTTTTCCTAGCCCTCGGGGATAAGCGCAAGGACATCGCCAAGCGTATGGGGTATCGCAATGTTACCACCATCAGCAAGCTTGTTTTGAGGATGCGAGTGCTGGTTGAAAAAGAACAATTTTAGTAAAAATTAGCTATAATTAGATATGCCTGAAACTCAAATCGTGCCTAAGAGTATTACTGTTGAGACCTTTGCGAAGGCCGACCGACTCGTTACACCTAACCGTGGACTGGTCTTTGAGACCGACCGTCAACGCAACGTTGCCTTTATTAATAAGGGAATCAGCAAGCCCGGTGCCGTTTCGTATGATGTCCTTCGCCGAGCCGCCAACTCCGTGCACATCGCTCGTATCTGCGTTAACGTGCTCAAGGAGAAGGTGTCCAAGACTAAGTGGGTCATCAAGCCTATTGATCCCCAGCAAGCCAAGGACGATAAGAAGGATCCTCGCATCAAGGAAGTCACCGACCTATTCAAGCATCCGAATAAGAATGACGAGACGTTTCGTACCCTACTCGACAAGATGCTCGAGGACTTGTATGTGCTTGACTCTGTGGCTGTTGAGAAGACCCGAGACTCCAAGGGCAACCTCGAGGCTCTGCACTTCGTGGATGCTGCTACGGTTCGTCCCGTGTTTGATGAGTACGGTAATCAGGACGTTGAGATTCCTATTCCTACGCTTGATGGACAGAAAGACTTGCCGGTGTCCTATGTGCAGGTCATGCAGAACTCTCAGTTCGGTGGTCCCGAGTCCGGTGAGATAGTGGCGGCTTGGCCGAAGAAGGATTTTTTATATTTCCACATGCATCCACAGGGCGCGATGGAAGGGATTGGTTATGGGCTTTCGCCACTCGAGGGCGTTCTATCAGTGGTCGCTAACATTTTAAATGCAGACAACTACAATGGCACATACTTTGAAGAAGGTTCTTTCCCACCAGTTATCATCCAAATCCTCGGCCAAGTTAACCAGAGAGATATTGAAGCGTATCGACAGTATTTGCAGACGGAGCTCATGGGGAACTTCCACCGCCCGGCGATTATGGCTGGCGGGCAGGAAGCGAAAGTCCTGAATCTCAAGGATCTCACCAACCGTGACATGGAGTTCATGGAGTACATGAAGTTCATGGCACGCCTCTTGGCGGCTGCTTACGGGCTTGCCGGGCAGGACATAGGGTTGACTGACGATTTGAATAAGGCCATCTCCGACACCCAGCAAGACTTGTCCAACCAGAAAGGCTACGGATCCACCCTTCACCTTTTGAAAGAGGTATTCAACCAAGAGATTATCTGGAAGGACTTTGGCTACGAGGACTTGGAGTTTGATTGGGTTTCGGACGACTCTACGCCTCTGAAGGACGCTGTTGACATCTACCAGAAGTCATTGCAGTCGGGCATCATGACTGTCAACGAGGCTCGCACCAAGATGGGCATGGAGCCGTTCGAAGCTTGGGCCGATGAGCCTATGGTTCTTACTGGGTCTGGCTACGTTCCTATCCAAGCCCCTGTGCAGAACGCAGGCGACAACCCAGAGGAGCATGACGACTCAAAGCCCGAGGGCGAGACCTCTAAGGATGTCGGTGGGGAGAAGAAGTATTCAGACCAGAAGGCCAAGCCAGTGGCTCGAGGCAAGGTTACGGAGAAGTCGCGCATGAGGAAGTTCGTGGACGGTATCCTGAAGAAAGGTATCGGTGATATTTCGCTTGAAGACTTTAAGACTACTCCCGCCATGTTCGGTGAGCTCGTTACCGAGGACTCTGTGAAAAACAAAGTCAGGAAGGTTTTCAAGGAGCAAGACACAAAATCAGTACTTAGGGAGTATAATGAAGTAGCGTATTCGTATCACTTCGTTGAAGCTACGGACGCTTTGAAGAGTTACATTCTCAAACACCCGAGGTCGGTGGGCGGACTGCTACCACAGCAGGACGAGAGGGGAATAAAGTACACGGTTTTCGTGAAAGACGATGTCCTCATTTAAACCAAACGGCAGTGTACTGATAACGATTGCGGTTACTGGCACGGCAGTGTCTTTGGCTTCATTGGCATCTGGCGGTTCGCAACCCGCAGTTCGTGCTGATGTCCAAGCGCCGAGTGCCAATGTGAACACGGTTTATATCGGGGACGGTACGGTTTTGAATGGTTTGACCAATGGTGGCATCGCACTTGCACCGGGCGACATTTACAACCTAGAAATGCTTGCTGACTTGAACACGGTTTTCGTGAATGGTACAGCAGGAGACACGGTTTCGCTTAACTGGTGGCAAGGTTCCTAACATGCCCAATAGAAACCTTTCACAAAAGAAGCAGGTCGCCATTGAGTACGTCATCGATGGAGGTGGCTCTGTGATAACCACAGGGCAGAAAGGCCACATGGAGGTTCCCTTCAACATGACGATTACAGGGTGGACGATTCTAGGGGATCAGGTTGGGAGTGCGGTTGTCGATGTTTGGAGAACTTCCTACGGAGGCTTTCCACCATCGGTGGCTAATTCAATTACGGGTGGAGACTACCCGAGGTTGGTATCAGCCCAAGGCAACAGAAATCTCAATCTGACCCTCTGGACGACCAAGTTGAACAACAATGATGTGTTGGCGTTCAACGTGAATTCGGCCACGAGTGTGCAGAGGTTAACGGTATCTGTGATGGGTTTAAAAGATTAGTAGCGCTGGGGTTATCCACTTTCCAAAATCGGATAGCTTCGGTATAATTTAGAAACATTTATTATGAAAACAAAAGATTTAGCTCGAGTACGTGGATTTTTCCGCCTTAACATTGTCAACGAGGATGGAACCGTTGCTGGTGATACTGGATGGAGAGAGAATCAGATTGTGAACTTAGGGTATCAAGATTTCTTGATGTACCTATTGGCAGGATCGGCAGGTTCACTCCGCCCTTCCCACGCCGCACTTGGTACTGGTACTATTCCAGCTACAGCGGCTACTGTATTGGCAGGTGAATTGACTGAGGCTGCTGGACGTATGGCACTCACAACTGGAACCTCTGGTTCTAAGACTGTGAACTATACTTTCACTTTGAACTCGGGTGTTATTGCGGCCAGCTCTGCAATTTCAAACGTAGGGTTGTTTAGTGGTTCGACACAAGCGGGTGGTACTCTTATGGCAGGAAACACTTATGCTTCCAGCGCATTGGCAACCAACCAAGCTGTGAACGGAACGTACGCAATTGCATTCGCATAGCGCTTAGTACATAGGTGCTGTGACATAGGGAAAGATATGGCACAAAAAACTTCAAAGCAGATACACAAAATGGACTCGGGTACTGTCATTAAGATAGACCTGAGCCCCGGTATACCTCAACAGGGATTTATTTCCCTGTATCCAAAGCCCCTCAATCCATTAGAGGTGGCTTTGTTTTTGGAAGAGAAACGATTGCCTGCAAAGAATTCGTCCGTTACTCTTTTGGTGGCGAGTCAGACCCTCGAGCATATCGAGCCTCGCAAGTTCTTTGGTGTGATGGACGAGCTGTGGCGTGTCCTAAAGGTTGGCGGTCAGCTGCTCATTTCGGTACCCTACGGCGCTTCAATTGGTTGGCTTGCTGACTCGCACCATATCAACCACTTAACGGCCCAGACGTGGTATTTCTTTGATCCCAACCACCCCACAGGCCTTTACACGACCTATCGTCCGAAGCCTTGGAAGATTGAGAAATGTTTTTTTCAGTCAGACGGGATTATGGAGACGCTTTTAATTAAACTACCCAAATGAAGAAAAAGGATACCCTTCAGTCGTTTCTTATAAAGAACAATGGCCTGTGGAATAACAGATTGCTTATTGGCACTCCCGCAACTGGACTTGTGCGAATGGAATGGTCGGTCGGTCGGTACGGACAATCAATTCCAACGAACTGGAGCCATGTGGAAATAATGCAATGGATGTCATCGTTCATCCCTATGCGCTATCAAGTGGCGGATGCGGAGAACATTATTGCCAAGCATCTGGTTGAGAACGATTTTCAGTGGCTTCTTTTTATAGAGACCGACAACGTGTTACCGCAAGGGACCTTTGTAAAAATGAATCAGTACATGATTAGCGAGAAGGTGCCGGTAGTCGGTGGCCTTTACTTTACGAAGTCCGTACCACCAGAGCCGATGATTTACAGGGAGCAGGGTCATGGTTACTTTGCTGATTGGAAGTTGGGCGACAAGGTGTGGTGTAGGGGCCTACCGTTTGGTTGCACGCTCATTCATGGCTCTATCATTAAGGAGCTGTGGAAGACCGCCGAGCCTTATGTAACCAATGGGATCCAGACTAGACGGGTGTTTAAACATCCCGAGGACGTGAAGATGGACCCGAATTCCAACGACTTCTTTCTTTCGCAGGGCACTACTGATTTGAATTTCTGTAACGAGTTGATTTCAAAGAAGGTGTTTGAAAAAGCTGGTTGGCCTGAGTACCAGAAGAAGAAGTACCCGTTCTTGGTCGACACGTCTATCTTTGTGAAGCACATTGATAATGATGGGGTGAACTGGCCTACTGAGTTGCCTAAGCCGTTCTTGGAGGGCAAAAAGACCTTGAAGGAGTGCTTGTAGTATGATACCATTTGGTAGTGATTTTGTACCACTACACAACTTGGATGGCTTGGAAGAAGATAAAGAAAGACGGGCTAGTCCCCTATCCTGTTCGCAACGAGGAAACCAAGAAGTATTTTCCTGATGGCCTAACGGGTGTCTATCTTTGGGCAAAAAAGTTTAGAGGACTAACTCACATCGGCAATCTTTTCTATCAGTTTTCTAGTAAGAAGGATTTGGACATCGTAAGACTTCGGGTTGTTACACAGAGGGAGTCTTTGGTACATTGGAACGGCCACTTGGTTGAGACAACCCACTACAGTGATATCGGAGGTTTTCGGTGTTACGAGCATGAGTTAGCATTTATTCACGAGGGGATAATTTTTCCACACAATATCTCCTTAGACGGTCGGTGGAAAATTGGCGAATTACTCAAATGAAAAAGAAACCTGTCAACGTCAACTTGGGGTGTGGCAATCACATCATGCCCGGATGGTTAAATATCGACAACTACTACGTACCCGACAACAAGGATTTTCTGAAGGCCGATGCTCGGGATCTGCCATTGGAAAGTAACTCTGTGGACTACATCATCTGTGATCAGGTGCTTGAGCATATGGCGATGTCAGATGTACCTATTGTGCTGTATAATATAAAGAGGGTACTGAAAGTGGGCGGTACGTGCGTTATCATCGTTCCCGACTTTGAGGATGCGGTTAATCAATGGCTTGAGTCTAGGCCTAACCTCGGCTTTAACCCAATGACGTACAAGTGGTTTTCTGAGGTTATTTACGGCAACCAAGAGCACGAAGGTGAGTTTCATAAGACCCCGATGTGTGCTGGGTACCTGAATTATGTGTTGCACATGGTTGGGTTACCGAAGCACGAGATAGTATTTCACGCAAAGTTCACGCCGATTCCAAAGGATGTTCCGGGGATGAGGCCGTATCCAGAAGGGGCAATCTTACGCAACGCTCAATTAATAGCCTATATAACCAAAACCTAACATGGACGAAACAAAGAAAGACGAAGCCTCGGCAGAAACAGTATGTGTTGATCACGACTTCACCGACTCAGAGGTTTGTGTAAAGTGTGGAGCACCCCAGACGTTGGGTATTCATATTAAAGACGAAGCAAAAACAAATGATAAATTCGGAGGCTACAAATAATATTTTATACATTCATGTTCAGGATACCGTGTACATGAGTATTCCTGAAGTCATCAGGAAAGCACTTCAGAACGTGGTGTTTCTTTTTCGTTTGACATTGGTCGAGCCAGTCAAGAGAGTTTGGGCAAACACATTGGCACGTGCACCCGGCATGCTTAACAATTTAATGCAGTCACAAACCGCTAGGCTTTTCGCTTAGTGGTTTTTTATTTATATGAATATGTCACCCTACTGGCACAAGGAAATATGGATAGCAATTCCAATCATCATTGTTTGGACGCTTCTTTTAATTAAAATAGCATGGCAATAGCACGAGAATCAGCAACCCTTTGCAGGACAACCACGACCTCGCTTACTAACACGGCGGGAACGGTGTTGGTCGTGGCCTATGATACTGATAATTCTACGAATACCCCTGCGTGGAACGGCACTAACTTAATCAAACGAACTACGAGTGGCCCGATTGGTGGGGGGCCGAGTAGGGTGGAAACAATTTGGACACTTGATAACCCAGACATAGGAACACACAACCTGGTCTTTAACGGTGGTGGGTATTTCAATGACGCCACTGCTATATTTTATACTGGTGCTCAGTTTTCAACAGATACTCCCGTGACGGCGACTCCCATCACCACGGGGTCTACAATCTCTCTTAATATAACACTGGGTCTTTCCACATCTTGGGTTATTGCATTAAGTTGGTTCAGTGGTTTGCCTCCCGACTATTTACCGCTTCAAACAAACAATGGGGGAGTTGCGGGCAATCTACTTTCTAACTATGACCCCATTATATGGGACTCTAATGGTACTGTGGCAAGTGGTAGTCAGTTGGTTTCTTATACTGCGTCTAGTAACCATTTTGCTATCTTGTCAGCAATTTCAATTTCACCCAAAGTTGCCCCACTTACAATCAGCCCCACAGCAGATTCTACTACCGTTTCTGATACGCCAACGATAAAAGTACTGCCGCCCAACCTACTTATAAACATAGCAGAGGCGGCATCCACGGTTAGTGATACTCCTACAATACGCACTAAGATATATATCGACCAGACGGATGGGCTTTCTGAATCTACAACTGTCGGTGAAACCGTCACACTCAGAACTACAATATACATTGACCAAACCGATGGCCTTTCAGACTCCACTACCGTTACTGCCACGCCAACTCTTTCCTTAACGAGTTATATCGCACCTATTCCCGTTGGTGGTGGTCCACAGGATTCTACGTCTGTTTCAGATACTGTAACGATGTTTATTCCGACTCTGAAGTTGTCTGTTTCCGATAGTACAACAGTTACTGATGGTGACCCGGAAATGATAATTTCGTATGAAAACGTAACTGACACTACTACGGTTTCTGACACACCGACCCTTGAGGTTTTCTCTTATATTAATGTTCTGGACTCTACGGCAGTTGGGGAGACTATCACGATGTCGGGGACAGAGAATCTTTCTGTAACCGATTCCACGGCAGTATCAGACGCCCCAGCAATAAGTATATGGACTTGTGTAAAACCAACCGATTCTACTGCGGTTTCGGATACTCCGACTCTTGAAGTTATTTCTTTTTTGAGCGTTGAAGACGATACTGTGGTATCTGAGGTTGTAACAATGGCGGAGGTGTCTTTCAACGTAACTTTCTCGGTGTCGGACAGTACCACGGTATCCGATACAGTCACGATGGAAATAATTAGTTTTGTCGGTGTTACAGATTCTAGTGTTGTTTCGGACAGTCTAGCCATTTTAATACCAACACTATTCCTATCTGTTTCTGATAGTACTGCTGTGAGTGACACTCCAACAATGTCTGGAACATTGTACGCTAACTCTGCCGATTCCACTGCCGTTTCCGATGCGCCGACCATTTACATCACTACTCTCTTTTTGAGCGTTAGTGATTCTACTGTTGTATCTGATGCACAAACTTTGTACATCACAACTTGGTTTTTGTCCGTTGCAGATTCTACTGCCGTTGGAGAAGTAATCACGATGTCAGGTCAAGAGGAAATCTATGTGCTTGATTCCACGGTTGTTTCTGATACTCCCGTCATTCTTATTCCAATACTTGTCCCATCTGTAATTGATTCCACGGCCGTATCGGACGTTCCTGTCTTGGAAGCGTTCAGTTATATCAATGTCCTCGATTCCACCGCAGTCAGTGACGTCCCAACAGTTAGTTTGACTCCACTTGTGAATGTCACCGATTCTACAGCGATATCTGATTCAGCAACACTATCCCCGACTTCGTACATTAGCGTTGCTGACTCTACCGCTGTCAGTGAAACGGTCACACTCACCATCGTTTCGGCCCCACCGCTGACTCCTTCAGTTACTGACCCCACAACAGTTTCGGATACTCCAAATCTCGAGATTATTAGCTCAGTAAGTGTTTCCGATATCACTACGGTAGGCGATAGCACGACCCTTGCTCTTACTTCGTATGTAAACGTGAACGATCCTACTGCAATTGGTGAAACGGTCACGATCGAGGCCATTGAGGAGGGTGTTAACGTCCTAGATGCCACGGCGATGTCCGAAACGGTCACAATTGAGCTCTTTTCTTACATAAGTGTCCAAGACTCGACTGCGGTGTCAGACTTGGCAACAGAGGCCATTTCAGCCCCAAATGTGGCTGTTTCGGACTCTACGGCGGTGTCGGATAGCCCAATTTTGAGTCTAACGAGTTCAATATCGGTAAGTGACGTGTCTACGGTGACAGATTTGCCCACCCTGTCGGTATCTGTTTCTTTGTCGGCGGTGGATGCTTCAGCTGTCAGCGAAGTTGTCACGATCGAGGAATTTGAGCAGGGAATCAACGTGGTTGACAGCTCGGCGGTTTCCGATACGCCAACAATGGCAATGCTCTCGTACGTGAGCGTGAACGATCCGTCTGCCGTTTCAGACACAATCGCACTTGAGGTTATCGGGCAGGGTGACGTTGTTTCTGATACGGCCACCGTGTCTGATTCTGCTGTTTTGGAGCTATTCAGTTACATCTCGGTTTCTGAATTGTCTACGGTGTCCGATTCGCCGGTCTTAGAAGGCTTCGGTTTTGTTTCGGTATCGGATTCCACGGCTGCGAGTGACTCACCCACGATCCTTATCACAATTCTCTACATTTCTGTTGCTGACTCTACCGCCGTTTCGGACACGGCATCAGTTCTCACAGGAGCCTCAGGATTTTCTGTTGCAGACACCTCAACCGTATCCGATACCGCCACAATCTTTATTCCAATCTTGACCTTGACGGTTTTGGATAGTACGGCTGTGAACGATACCCTGACACTCGAGGCGTTCTCATTCATTTCTGTATCAGACAGTACTGCCGTGTCGGATAACCCTGCCTTTGAAGGCTTGGGCTATATTAACGTGTCGGACTCCTCTGCCGTTAGTGAAACTTCGAGCGTGGAAGTCATTGACCAAGGTCTTTTGCCATCAGACACAGCAACGGTTACTGACACTTCAACTCTTGAAGTTATTAGTTACATTTCAGTTGTAGATTCTACAGTTGTTGGTGAAGTTGTAACCCTTGAGTCATTTGAGCAGGGTGCTTCCGTTGGAGATTCTACGGCTGTTAGCGACACCGTTATTTTGAGGGTACTCAGTTACGTTTCTGTTTCGGACTCTACTGCCGTCAGCGACACCGTAGCCGTAGCGACATCAGCGTTGCCAATCTCAGTATCCGATACTTCAACGGTTGCAGATTCTGCAACACTTAGTTTGACCAGTTACTTGAATGTTTCGGACACCACAACTGTCGGGGAAGTCATTGCTATCAGTGAATCAGCACCAAGGGTTTCTGTACAAGACAGCACGGCTGTTTCTGATTCGGTCGCCCTTAGTTTGACAAGTTACCTCAGTGTTTCTGATACCAGCACCGTTAGTGATACGGCAATAATCGGAGAGGGAGCTGAACAACTTTCGACTTCTGATACCTCGGTCATATCAGATTATGTGAATTTGGAAGTCATTGATCAGGGTGCAATATTCCAAGACACTACTGTGGTTACGGACACGGTCGTCTTAGAGGTCGTCAGCTACGTCAACGTGTCCGATTCTACAGCGGTCGGGGAGACCGTTTCACTGACGGCCGCCATGGGCAGGCCATACTCGTTTGGTACGGTTATTTACTAAGAACGTTTTACAGGTTACTAGGTATAATTAAAGTGACATTAAGCATGGCAAACAATAAACTAGCACAAACGTTACTAGCCGCAGAGACAGCTCTTGCTCTCGCCACCAAGACAAGTGAAACCGCTAAAGCATTAGCAGATGCAAAGGTTGCATCTGATATTGCCATTGCTTTAGTGGGAAACGACATCGGGCATATCAAGGCGGACATCTTAGAAATTAAGACCTTGATAAAAGATATGGGGGTAAATTTTGTTCCTCAAGAAGAACACACCGAACTATTGAAAGTCGTGCAAGACCACGAAGCCCGTATACGTAGTCTAGAAGAAGACCGTGAGCCAAACAAATTGACGAGAAAACTTGTGTACGGTGCTGCTGCGTTTATCCTAGTGGCAGTTTTATCAGCCATAGTATATTTAGTAGTAAAAAGATAATATATGCAAAACCAAATTCCAGCCACAGGCGCCCACGAGAGTCCATACGACAAGAGAACCGTTCAGCATGGAGACATGCAAACCTTTGCGGGCGTGCCACTTATAAAGGGCGGTTATGACTACTTACCTACCGAGATTTTAATGCAAGCTAAAGTGGGAATCTGCACAGCCATTTCACTTATACAGAACGCTAATAAAGCTATCGGCCGTCCTTTCTCTGATGGTTTTCAATACCTCATGCAGAAACGACAAGACGGCAACTGGATTGAGGGCTCGTCTATTTTTAGTGCATTGAAAGTTGGAAAGAACATCGGGTTCCTTCCCATAGAACTTTGGACGTTTACAACCGAAGCAGACAAAGAATTGCCCTATGCACAATACATAGCAAAGCTACAAGCTGTGCCAGAGGCAACAATTCAGAATCTTATCCTCAAGTGCTCGGACTACAAACTTACAGGTTATGCACAGGTGAATGAGACTGACCCACAGGCCATCGCCAAGGCTATTTGTGACTCACGCGCGGGCGTGCTCTTTCGCTTCGCCGTTGGTAAGGAATGGTACACGGCAGTTGACGGAACTGTTACTTGGGATCCAAAGTTCATTAATCCTCTTAGGGCACCTCAGGTGGTTATCTCGGGTCATGCCATTATTGGTGCAAAGTTTGATTACACAGTTCGACCTGATATCACCTTAGCCAACACATGGGGAGTTCCGTGGAACATGAAAGGGTGGGGCGATATTATTTTTAATCTCTATAGACCGATGGAGTGTTGGATACCTTATTTTGGTTTGACCGAAGCCCAGACCGAAGAACTCAAACAGAAGCTGACGCAACAGATTGGAATAATGCAAAAGTTGCTCGCCCTCTGGAAACTACTCAGAGGAAAGTAAGAACGTTTCATGCACCTCGTTGGTATAATTTAAATGGAAAACAAAGTTCTTTCACTTCCCAAAAAGGAGAAGGTAATGAAACCCCGAGCGCACAAAAAGGAGCGGGTCGTAGTACTGACCGACTGGCATGTGCCGTTCGAGGATTCAGCGGTTCTCGAACTTGAGTTGGCATTTTGCCGGGACGAACAGCCGAAGATTATCGTGTTTCACGAGTTGCACGATTTCTACGCTGTGTCCAAGTACGATAAGGACCCCAACAGGAAGTTCGACCTACAGGATGAGATTGACACGGTGAACAGGTGGATGCACAGGTTCCGTGTCGCTTGTCCGAAGTCGCGCTTCATTCTGTTGGACTCCAATCACCTTAACCGCCTCAAGCGTTTTCTTTGGGCGGAAGCACCTGCACTTGAGTCGCTTCGGGCATTGAAGTTGCCCAAACTCCTCGAGCTCGAACGCTTCGGCATCGAGTTCAAAGAGACGTTCGTGTACAAGAAGGTGCTTTTCAAGCATGGCAACATCGTGCGCAAATACTCGTCTTATTCCGCAAGGGGTGAGTTCGAGAAAGAGGGCATGAGTGGCTCGTCTGGCCACACCCATCGTTTGGGAATGTACTTCCATCGCCTGCGCGGTGGCGAGTACGTCTGGGTTGAAACTGGTTGCGGTTGCGACCTCAATGCCGAATACATTGAGGGAATTGCCAACTGGCAGCATGGTTTCGCTGTTTTCACCTTTGAGGCAGATGGTTCGTACTTCTACCCACAGGTGATTCCAATCGTGCATCGCAAGTTCATGTGGGGACACAAGATGTATCACCACAAGTAGTACAATGGTGGCCTATCTCAGATGGTAGGCCACTTCTTTTATGAAAAAAATAAAACCTATTAAATCTAGCGAATTGAAATGGATTGGGGTAGACCTCGATGACACCATTGCAATGGGTACGGGGTTTCCTAACTTTAGTTTGGGCAAGCCGACGATTGGTGCGAAGCATGCTCTTGACCTAATCTCAGCCCGTGGTTTGAAAATTGTTATCTATACTGCACGTGGTTGGTCTGAATACAGCGTCATTGAGAGTTGGTTAGATGAAAATAAAATACCCTACAAACTTATTGTCTGTGGCAAGATGCTTTTGAAATATATGATAGACGACCGCAACATTGAGTTCTCGGGAAACTGGAATGAAATACTACATAAAGTTTTATAATTAGGTAGAACTGTTCTTTTACTCTACGGAGGATTTATGAAAAAGGATTTGAATGAGGGAGTGTTTATTTTTGTGGAGTGCCCGTGCTGTGGAACAATCGTAAGAACGTATCCCGGTCACAAGCTCTATCCCAAGGACCAGACGCAACTTCGTTTGGACCTGCATCCAGAGGTGTCAGATGAGGAGGAATAGACCCAACGATTTAACTCGCCATCATAGGCGACCACGTTCTATCGGTGGAACTAACACCCCATCAAACATCTCGATGGTTCCACGTCACCAGCACGAAGCTTGGCACGAGCTGTTCCAAAATTGGGACGTGCATCGGATTGCCAAGTTCATCAATGACAGGTATCTCGACTCAGAATATGAGCTGGTACCAGTTGTAAGGAGGCACCATGCGTAGCTTCATAGCAATCATCTGGGCGATTCCACTTTGTTCTGTTATTGCGCTTGTGATTGTGCTTTTGACACCAATCACAACGCGCAACATCATCAAGGTAGTGGTGGGTGTTCTGTCCTTCCCGTTCTTTGCACTCGGAGTGTTCATCGCAGTTCTGGGAGTGATAATGTCACTTCCATTCACTTGGGCTGTTGGAATCGACATGGTTCTCAATACCCGAAACCCGAGGAAATGGCCATGAAGAAGCTCATTGCTTGGCTCGTCATACTCGGCCTACTCCTTATTGCGGTAACGCTCTTGAGGAATGGCCGACACACGACTGTGGTGGTGATGGAAATCGCCCCACTGGTCGTTGGTAGGACAACTTGTGACGTGGACAACCACCCTGTTGTTTTCATTGACCCAAGGGTCATGGGAACGAACGAGGAGATTTTCACAAAGGTTCACGAGTTCACGCACGTCCGGCAGATGGCGAACGACTGCAAGCTCTTTGCTTCACGTTACGCACAGGACAAATACTTTCGGATTCCAAAAGAACTGGAAGCGTACTGCGCGGAGCTGAAGGAAAGGGTGTTGTACGGTGAAAACGCAGATGCGGGGATGCACTACATCAGGTATGTATTCGCCAACATCTACGAAGCTGACACACTTGAGATGTCTTGTGGAAAACCCTTCACTGGCCGTTTCTGGCTGTGGCGAGCAATGGACACGGTGTTGGGTTACAAACCCCCAACTGACGGCACGGCTGTCAGGCGTCCACGATGAAAATCACCCTAAACACCCTCACCAAGGTAACGAGAGTTATCATGGTGGTCTGCAGTAACAAGTATGGATTGCACCCCAAGGACAAGGTGTACATCCGTTATTGCATACTCGTTGGGAGTCATTTGGATTCACTTTTTCTCGACGATCCGTCAGAGGCCACGGTGCTTGGTATTTTGAAGTCCTGCGACCCAGATGTGGTTCAGGAAGCCGTTCAGGCGCCGTGTCCGTTCTGCCAAGCTCGCTCGGAGAATCCGTATGATGTTCAGTAGATAAAAAGGCGAGCCAGAAATGACCCGCCTTTATCTTGCACAAAAAAACCACCTTTCCTTTGTGATTTTTTCGTATGAGATTGTTTACGATTCCTGTTAACGCTTGAGCTTTATTAAAATAGCATGCTGGCTTACTCCGAGGAGTAACCACTTGTATAGCCGAGCAGAAAGAGTTACCATTACAATATCGGGGGTTGGAGAACCAGTATCTCGTTTGGCCCATAACCAAAAGTAACCTGTGCAATTCGGGTACCCCCAACAAGCTAATGCATTAGCCACCGGTGTCCTCATCAGTCACTGGGGTACCCCAACTTCCAAATCTTGTCAGGGGTACAGCCTTCGGGCATGATGACATTTTCGCAATATCTCCGAGCTAGATAGTTGGGACCCGCAGAATATAAAGAATAATGCGGTTCGGCTTCTGTTTAGTTTAGGCGTTTTCTAAGCAGGGGTATTTTTTATTACTCCCCATTATCAGGCTCGGAGATGAGGCGAATACGAGAAATGCCACCCCAATTGTAGGTGGCATTTTCGTTTAAAGGTTGTAGCTAAGGTGTTATTTACGTACACGTAACGCTCAAGTCACCCGTTAAGGGGTGCACCTATATTATACTATTAAAGGCTAAGAATCGTCAATACTGTTTGCACCCCATGCAAACAAGGGGACAACTGAGAACACTTTGGCTCGGTTTTGGGTATAATGGGTCAGGTGTTAAATCACCACAAAAATTATGAATACACCCACATGGACACAGGTTAGGAGCGCTCTGGTATCAGGCGTGATCACCGCAGTCCTCGCAGGCGCAGGTTACATTATTGGAGTAGGGGACATCTTTGGTTTGAACTTTCATTCATTGGCAAACGTTACAGCGATCTCGTTTCTCGTAGCCATTGTTTCATTGGTCAAGGCAGTTCTCACTACCCCAGCAGGTAATTTCGCAGGTTTCGTAGCTATAAAATAGTTTCTCTATACAGGCATACCGAGCTGTCACTAGTCGTTTCAGCAGAGTTGAGAATTGGATGCACGTCCAATAATTTTCGGCTTATCAAATACGTTATTTTAGTCTTAGTGCTGGCAATTCTGGTTTGTTTCATCCCGTCAGCGCCGATTACATACATAGCCAAGCCCCACGTGTCGCCTTATCCAGTAAGTGCGACTAACGTTGTTTTTCGTCAGTACGTGCCTACGAGTGCGGATATGGTTCGCATCGACGCCAAGATTGACGTGATCGCTGCCAAGACTGGTGTGACGGCTTCCCTTATGAAGACGCTCGTTTACAACGAGTCCCGTTACAATCCCAAGGCCAAGGGTGATGGTCACTATGTTTGCACGGCCATGCAAACAACCAACTACGGCAAGATCACGCCATCCTATGGTTTGGCTCAAATCTCTACCTGCTGGCACCCCGAAGTGTCTATTTTGCAGTCCACCAACGAAGACTTCGCTTTGAACTTTATGGCGCATCTTTTACTCAAGGGTGAGTGCAAGCAGTGGACTACCTGTCGCAAGCCCGCACAGGGCGGGTGAAAATTGAAATCAAAAACAGGTCGATGAAGGCCACCCTTTACTGGTGGCTTTTGTTTTGTGAACAATTGTGTTGATATCAAGGTATAATTTATAGGACGTGCTCTCAGTGAGTGGTGGGCGAATAACCGGCCTTGAATACGCTGGTAAACCACAGGCGAAACTTCCGAAGGGGCGGAGTAGCTTGGTAAGCTCGTACACAATTAAAAAGTTGTATTCACTTGCATCCAGATTGTTATTCTAGACAAAACTTCAATCTGGCCACTCACTGAGGCCGTGTCTGAGAACGATTTTTAATAAAAACAGCTATAATATATTTAGATGCACAATGTTCCACATTCAGAAGAGTCAAAGAGACGTATGAGTATTGCCCACAAAGGAAAGAGGCTTGGGCCACAACCGTGGAAGCATACGATTTTGAATGGATTTAAGATTGGGCATGGGGGATATTGGAAGGGTAAAAAAAGAGTGTTTTCTCCGGAACATCGTGCGAAAATAATTAAGGGTATAACGAATGGGGGTAGAAATCGCACACCCGTTAATATTAAAATTAGGATGTCTGCTGAGTACAAGCTTTGGAGAACCTCTGTTTTTGAAAGAGATAATTATACCTGTATCTGGTGTGGCCAACATGGAGTAAGGTTGAATGCTGACCATATTAAGCCCTTCGCCCTTTTTCCCGAATTAAGATTCGCCATTGATAATGGAAGAACCCTTTGCGAAAAGTGCCATCGCACCACTGATACGTTTGGTCGCCGAGGAGTAGCTAATTATTTAAATAGATGAAAAAAACATTCAAAGATTTTTGGACAAAAAAGTCCACCCACGACTTACCGTCCAGTGCACTAGACAACGCAGAAAAGCTTTTAGCATCTGCTGTTAAAGACGGAGACAAGGAAGCTGTTGCCAAGTATAAGCAGAGGATTGCTGATTTGAAGGATGAGGTGGAGGAAGCCCCAGATAGAAATGGCGGGTTTGGCAGAAGTGGCTCTTGGAAGAAGTCTGGAATGGCTAATCTTGTCGCTCGAGAGGACAAGAACAATAACGACTGGTATGTTGTCGACAGTAATACTGGCAAGGTTATGGATGTCGGTTATGATTCCAAGGCAGAAGCCGAGGCTGGTGCTAAGGAGATGATGGCGAAGAGTTCTATTCAGAAAGGTGGAACCAAGCGCGCTTATGAATTAAAGGTGGGAGACAAAATTGTCCATTTTGGAAGTGGAAAAATTATTACAGTGAATACCATTGGAAGGGAATTTGGGGAGTTGCAAATATCATTTAGTGATGGCAGTAGTGATGGGTACGATGAAGACGAAACTTTTGAGATGGCGAAGTCTGGCCACGACTACCCTCGTAGTTATTTCATTTCAGACCACGACCAAATGGCCGCTGACGAGAAAGGACTTGATGATATGGAGGACGAATATTTAACAGAAATTGGTCGCCACGCCAAGTACAAGATTTGGGATGAAGGCCATATTGAAATTCCTAAAGACAAGATGAAATACTTAAAAGCCCAAGGCAACGCCCTCGCAGACCTAGCTGAAAAAGCTGAGGATGCCAAGACCATAGAACAAAAGAGCACGTTAGTTGATAAAATTAAAGAGACGCAAGAGAAGCGCCAGAAGTCCGATCTCAAAGCTCGGGGTGTTACCGCTAAGTCTTTCAAGGAAACTTGGAAAGGTTTGAAGCCTTCGGAGTATGAAATCAACCGTCCCGGTCATGGCACCGAGGAGGACAACCTCAAGGATGAGGGCGAGGACGTTGAGGAAGAAGCCGAGGGTGAGGGCGACGAGAAGAAGAAGTCGCAGGGCGGTGAGAATGCCGAACAGCGATGGACTTCGCTCAAGCGCGAGCGTAAGGATGCCCTCGCTGAGATTGACGAGCTTGAGGACAAGTGCGAGTCAGGTGCCAAGGCTCTCGAGGTTCTCGAGTCTAAAAAGGACAAGAGAATGTCGGACTTGGATAAGGTGAATGCAGAGATTGAGAACGTGCTGGACTACCTCAAAGACAATGGCTAAAAAAACTACACTTCAAGCAACTGGCGACTTCCCTTTTACTTTCTTTATTGAGAAAGCTATTCCCGTTGAAGAGGGCGGTCAGCTGATTGTGGAGGGTGTAGCGAGCACGATGAATGTTGATCACGACAACGAGCGCATGGCTCAAAATGCGTTGGAATCGATGGCCAACATTATCAACGAGAAAACAGTGCCCTTGAGGATGGAGCACAGCAAGGAAGACAGTGCCATTGTCGGTTCGGTGTACAAGGCTTGGGTTGACGAGCGCAACCAGCTTTGGATCCGTGCCGCCATTGACCCAAAGCACCCAGCAGGTCCGATGCTTCACTCGTCTTTGAAGGACGGTGCGAAGTTCGGTCTGTCGGTTGGCGGTCGAGTGAAGAATGCGATGCGAGAGCTTGCAGAGTCCACTGGCAAGATGGTGAAGACGTTCTATGATGTCATTTTGGACGAGGTTTCGGTGACCCGAAAGCCCGCCAACTATGATGCATGGCTATTTGCCAAGAGTTTGAAAACAGAAGACGAGGATATCACGCCCTTCTACAAGTCAGCGTGGTACAATCGTTTTCTGTTTGAAAATCTACAGTTGGATTACATTTATCAGTTTGAAAAGTCGATTCCAAGCGGGGCTTGGGAGCGAGTTGACACTATTACTAATATCAATAAAGACATGAAAAAAGCAGAAGACAAAAAGGAGAACCCATTTGCAGAAGAAAAGGAAAAAGCAGAGGAAGGTGAAAAGGAAACCGAAACTGAAACCAAAAAGAAGGTCGTTGTTAAGGATGGTGAAAAAGATGAAGAAGAAAAAGAGAAGGCCGAGGAAGGTGAGAAGAAAGATGACGAAGCTGAAAAGAGCTACGTCACCAAGGCTGATTTTTCTAAGTTCATGACTTCAGTCACCAAAGGTTTTGCTTCCATTACTAAAGCTCTTGACACCAATGCCAAGGACACCGTCAACCCTTCCAAAGAAAAGGAAGAGACTCTCGGTGATACTGCCAAGGCAGAAGAAGGTGAAAAAGAAGAAGGTGAGGACAAAGAAAAGTCCGAAGCCGATGGCGATGATGGAAAGAAGCAGGGTGATGTAGATGCACTCGACCAAACTAATCCAGACAAAAAGATGGAAGAGAATGTCGGTGATACCGCCAAGTCTGAAGATGGTGAGAAGGAGGAAGACAAAGAAAAGGCAGAAGACGGTGAGAAAAAGGATGATGTCGAAGAGGCTACCAAGGCTATTGAGCGAGCATTGAAGTCTATTCGCACTCCAAAGTTTTCTAAGAGCGAAGAAGTAGTTGAGAAGTCAGAAGTATCTGCTATCGACCGCTTCGCTATGGCCGTTGCCGCTTCCGTTGATGAATTGACTTCCAGAATTGAAAAGAACGATGCAAGGATTCCCGGTCTAGCCCGAGCTATCGTTGATCGTATTGTTAATGACTCTGAATTGCAGTCTGAAATTGCAGGCATGATGAAAGAGTCTGGTTTCAAAAAGTCTGTCCAGTTTGGTACTCCTTACATGAGGACGAAAGATGGAAAGATGTACGCACTTTCAGCAAAAGCAGTTGGGGACGAAAAGATTAAGAAGAGTCAGGAAGGAAAGGATTTCAAGAGTGTTTACAAAGCTGATTTCTCATCGTTCACCGAAGAGAATCAATAGTCTGGTTTTCAGCGCTTGGCGCAAGAGCGTAAAATCTTTTGCGGATTGAGATGAGCTGTAAAATCTTTATTAGTTAACATTAAAAGTTATGAACTCAAGATTAGAAAAAGCTTTGAGCCGTTTCGCAAAGTCTGTGGACATTTCGTTCGCAGGTCCTACGCCTAACTCGCTTCTAGCTCGTCAGGATCTCGAGAGTGCCATCGTAGTGCTCTCAGATCGTCAGACCCCATTCCGAGATCGTGTTTCACGCATCAAGGGTGAAGGTTTGGCTCACTTGTGGAACCAGAGAACTCGCCTCGACACCGTTGCGGCAGGTCCAGCTGGCCTCACAGCATTGTTTTACGCAGATGGAGCACTTCCTACTGCAGCCGATCCTGCATATACCCAGAAGACAGCAGCTTACAAGTACCTCGGTACCACAGCTGTTATCACTGGTCCTATGATTGCATCTGGCCGTTCCTATATCGACATTGAAGCCGAAATTGCAGAAGCATCACTCCGCCGAATCATTCAGGCCGAAGAGTGGGCAGACTTCAAGGGTGATTCAGCCGTGAACACTTTGTCCTACGATGGTTTTGATGTACAAATCACAACCAACGTTATCGACAACGTGGGCGCAGCTATCACCGCTACTGGTACAACTATTCCTGCTTTTGACAAAGTCATTAAGTTGATTCGTCTACAGGGTGGTTCCAAACTCGATGCGATTTATTGTTCATTCGGTGTACAAACCGTGATCAACCAAATCATTTCGCCAGCAGCTCGTTACTTGGTTCAATTGGATGCACGTGAGGTTCACCTCACTGCTGGTGATCATGTAGTTTCCTACCAGTCACCACTCGGTCCTATCCCAGTTATCGGAGACTTCTTTGTGAATGCCGCACTTCCTTATCCAATCAACGCAGCAGGTTCAAGTGGAGCCACTGGTAACATCGTCAGCAACGTGTACTTCCTTCGCCATGATGAGCAAGGTGTACAGATGGTTGACCTCGTACCATTGGGCCGAACTGAACTCGCAAAGTTGGCGGACACGGTCCGATTCTACCTAAACGAGTACCTAGTACTTGCTTTGAAGGCAGAACCTTGGGTTGGTGTGCTACAGCATGTTTCAGATCCTGCTTAGTCTAAGCTAGTGGTCAGGCTCGGGTTGTCTGCTTTCCCAAACAACCTGAGCCGGAAAGCTGATCACTTCCAGTTATGCAAATAACAATAAATAGTAAAAAAGCTAGTTCCCTTTTTCTCAATGGGACTTTCTATGAAACGAACAAGCCTTTAGAGGTGAGCTTTTCGGAGGCCCTTCGCCTATCCCGAATCGCCGCTACCGACCTTGAGTCTACGATTCAGGCTTACAACCCAGACCTCTTTAATAAAGAGAAGCGTTTTGCTCTGCTTGCCGACATTGACTCTTTTAGTGGCTGGGGCAACGCAGGAATCGGTCTTATCAAGTACAGCACCCCGAAGTACGATATCTCGCAGATTGGAAGGCTTCACGATGTTACGGACGGGGCTATTTTGCGAGCGGCCAAGAACACCCTCGACCCACACATGGGTTTGGTTATCCACGAACAGCCGAAGTATGAGTGGATCTCGTCACCGTTCGAACGCAAGATTGCTATCGTGCCGTTCGAGACCACAAGGTGCCCTGCTTCATGGGTTTCTCGCATCAACGCATGCCACGCTTTATTTGTGCCCTGCAAGCAGAACATCGACTGCTTCCGGGACTCGGGAGTCACCGTTCCAATTGAGCTTATCCATTGGGGCATTGATGGAAGTAAGTTCCACGAGGTTGAAAAGATGTCTGGTCGTCCTTTTACATTCGGCACGATGGGAGCTCTGTCCAACAGAAAGGGTACCGACATTTTGATGGATGCTTTTGTGCGAGCCTTTCCTACCGAGAAAGATGTTCAGTTGATTTGTAAGACAAGCAACTACAATTTTATTGGGGCGGTCAAGGACAAGCGGGTAAAGATTGACCTTACTCCAGTCACGCATGATGAATTGATGCAGGGTTTCTTTCGTCAAGTGGATTGCTTCGTCTTTCCTACGCGCGGGGAGGGTTTCGGCTTTACTCCCTTGGAAGCCATGGCTTGTGGCATTCCTGCGATGGTTACTGGCTGGTCTGGCCCTGCTGACTTTATGAATGAGGAGGTCGGGTGGTCTATCGAGCACAAGATGGTGCCGGCGAAGGATTTTTCGGAGAATGTTTATCGAGAAGACTGCGGGGACTGGGCGGAACCGAACGTTGACCACCTGATTGCTCTTATGAGGCACGCTTACAAGAATCAGGACGAGGTTCGGGCTAAGGGGAAGGTCGCCGCCGAGTACGTGAAGAACAACTGGCAGTGGTCCCAGCAAATCCATCTTTTTCATGAAGCTATCGAGAAACATTTATCAAAATAGAAGGTATAATATAAATATGCCCTTTACCAAAGGTCACAAGATTAATGTGGGTAGGAACGTGTCAGCAGAAACCAGACGAAAAATTGGCAGAGCCAATACTGGTAAAATTAAATCTGTGCAACACATAAAATCATTAAGTGAACGGGCGAAGAGACGTATCGGCGTGTTTGCCCCTAATTGGAAGGGTGGGGTGACAAAGAACCCAAATTATTATGCCGTTAGTTCAAGAAAAAGGAGAACGACAAAGTTTGGAAATGGTGGCGGACACACCGTTGCCGAGTGGGAACTGCTGAAGGCTCAATATGACTGGAAGTGTCCAGCATGCGGAAGACTTGAACCTGAAATAAAATTAACCGCAGACCATATCATTCCAGTCGTTAAAGGAGGTTCTAATAATATTGAAAATATCCAACCTCTTTGCCGACCGTGTAATTCAAGGAAACACACCGACACCATACAATATTTAATACAATGAGCAACTTCACCCAACTTTACAAATCAATCAACCCAGACCGCAGTCCCGAGCAGACTATCTGCGAGAACCCTCTTTTGGCTATCACCTCGGGTACCCCAATCAATGAGGTCATCGAGGCGTTGCGCGGGGATGGTTGGCCTGAGGATGAGATTGCTAAATTAATTGAACACGCTGACGAAGCGATGCACGCAATATGAATACAATACAGTCAGGTTTTTTTCAAACACCTTCGAACACCCCGAGTGGCCTTCCCAAGAAGGTTGCTGTGGACAATCCTTACTACACCAAGGATGAGTTTTTGACCCACGAGCTTGCTGTCGGTCTAGGCATTACGGCCACTAGTCCCATTTACACCAATGGTCGCCTCGACCGCATCCTCTTGATTGCTTCAGCTGAGGTTAACCGTTTCTGTCGCAGGTGGTTCGACCAGCAAACCATTGACGAGACTAAGGTGGGCATTCAGATTCAGCCGATGAATCCCCAACTCGTTACCGTCCTTACCCAGAATCGTCCTTACACGGTAATCAACACTATTTACATTCAAGTTCTTAAGTGGTTTATCCAAATTGATACCTCTGCGAGTTCGGGTTACCTTCAGGACTTCCCGGATTACGGCTACTACAAAATCGTGCCGTTATTGTCCAATTCGGGGACTGGTATCGGCTCGCCATTGCCTGCTGAAATCGTAGATAAGACCCCATTAGGCGTGTTATGGACGAACTACACGTTTGGCTTCGGTACCGCCCTAGCAGGGGTCACAATGGCTCAAATTGGGTCGTCCAAGGCCTATCAAGCCCCTTTGTATAGTCGATTATGGGCACCAAGTCAGCCCACGGTCGTATATGATAACGGAGCACCTGTGATAGCCTCAAATATCGCCTCTTATGATTATCCGAACGGCACCGTCACGTTTATCTCGTCCTATTCGGTTGTAGGCCCAGTAACGGCCGATTACACGTCAAACGAGTCGATTCCGTTCGACATCAAGGAGGCTGTGGCGTTGATTGCCGGGGAGATGATCGGGCAGGGAGGAAACAACCCTCTCGGTGCTTCAAATTATTCGATTCAAACTTATTCAGTGGCGTGGAAGGACAAGACGTACCTTCGTGATCGTGTGGAGCGTTTGCTCGCACCGTACGAGAACAACATGCCTGTAGTTATTTAATTATTATGAAAAATCCATTTAAGGAATTTTGGAAAGGTGCATCCGTTGAAAAGGCGAACCTAGAAGATGCGTTGCTTCGTGCTCACCTTGGTGAAATTGAAAGCAAGGACGCAGACGCATTTAATATTGGCTCGTACACTGACGACACGACCATTGGTTCAAAAACCGACATTGGTTACCTCGAGTCAAAGATTGATGCAAAAACTAAGAAGGTTACCCACCGTTGGAGGCAATAAAAATGATCCCAGCAATTTACAACCAGAACGTAGTTGTTAAACGTCGTATTTCAGTAGGACGTGATGTTCTCAATAATCCTACGTACGGGCAGCCCACGGGAGGGGTTGGCTGGTCTACCGTGTACGCAAGCATGCCTGCACGCTTGGCGTTCTCATCCAAAGCGATTCAGTTCGCACAGACGGGCGAGAGGCCTTCGCCGAACGGGGTGGTTTACTACGGTACCGATTACGCCTTGTTAGTTGAGGATCGTGTGCTCACGCCTGACGGCATCGAGTACACCGTTACCTCGATCGTGCCGGGGTACGTTACCAACACCGTGATAGACCACTACGAGGCCATCTGCGCACTTCCATAACATGAGATATATGAATATCCACACCTTCAAAGAGTATTGGCAGGGCTTACAAAAGGGCGAGTCGTATCGCTTTTCTGCCGTGATAGAATTCAGTAACGGGCACAAGATAAGCCACGGGGATATTCACGCCGTGGGGTCTACTTCGGAAGAAGCTAGGCAAGATGTTATCGATTCTTTGAACCGAGATTTTAAATATCAAGATGTAAAGGAAATTACTGTCACACTCAAATGAACTTCAAACAGCACTGGACTAAATTGAATAAGTCGTCAGATTCTATTAATGATTTAATAAAATTATTTCCCACTTTTTCTGTGGTGGACAGCGACAGCTCTTTTGCTTATTTGAGGAACCCGAAGGTTGGTGTTATTGAGTTGAGGGTTTCAAACGCCCTTGGTGCCAGTGGTCGTTCCACGGCAAGTGCAATTGTGGAGAAGTTCGGCTCGAATAGTAAAACCTTTTCTGGTGAACCTAGTGCAATGATTGGTAGAATTAAGTCCTATTTAAACATATGAACTTCAAAGAATTTTGGAAACTAAATATTGGAGAGGACGGCGAATTCACTAAGTCTGCCGACAAATTGTCGAAGGTTGAACTCACGGAGGTTCAACAGATTATTCACGACATGCAAAAGTCTGGGAAGAACGCTTCCAAGATTATTAAGTATTTACAGGACCACAACCACAAGCTTATCAATAAAAGTTCTGCGGAAAGAGCGTACTATACGGAACGAAAAAGGATGGACACACTAGATGTGATTGATGCCGGCGAATCTCTAGATTTAACCAAATATCGAGTTTTGTTGTCACCTCACGCTTGCCCAGTATGCGTAGCCAGTTTTAAGGGAAAGACCTTTGACCACAGCGAGCTTAAAAAAAACGGGGTAGACATCATTCCTCGCCACCCAAATTGCTACTGTTGTTTGATTCCTATTTAGATGTTATAATAAGTAAATGAAAAAAGGCTCTCATTTTGCAAAAGAACAACTAGATAAAATTAAAAGGACTAGGCAAACTCCTGAATCAAGAAAACGGGTAAGTGACGGAACCAAATTAGCTATGGCACGACCTGAGGTTAGGGCAAAAGTCGAACCGACACAATTTAAGAAGGGTTTCAAACCTGTTTTTACAAAGGAAAGAAACAAGAAGCTCAGTGAAAAGTTAATACCGTTTCTGGGAGAAAGATATAAAGGCCAACGTGGCGAAGTGTATTGATTCAATAATTTTAAACTAACATGGGTTCATTTATTCCCAAAAGACTAGACATCGTGGACAAAATCATTCACGACTATAAGAATGCGGACGAAGCTATTGATAGTGCCCTAATGAAGCGAATGAATGACGTGGTACGTGTGGTTTACCGTACTGCTTCAGCGAGGAGACCGAAGATTGAGAAAGTTAAAGGGAGCACGAGCTATCGTGTATCTAATCCTGACGCACCATCTGGTGTGCCTGTTAAAACAGGGGACTTGCAGGTTTCTATTAAGAAAGAAGTCACCCACGTCAAGGAGAAGTTCATCGGAAGGATTTTTGTGGACGGCCCCGGCAACGCTTACGCCAACGCCATAGAATACGGTGTGCCGTCTAGGAACCAACGTCCTCGTCCTTTCATGCGCCAAGCTATCGGAGTGAATGCTGAATGGATTAAGCGAGTTTTCCGAGACCCTATCAAGTAAGAACAAATCCAGCAAAATTCTCTATAATTGATAGAGATGCTAGAGATATTCCAAAGCCTAATAGGAGTCTTAACGGGAGATTCTACGCTCACCGCTATGGTGCCTGCCTCAAACATCATGGTGGGTTTTGTGGATGTTGTAACAGAGAAACAGGTTGATCTGTTGATGCCACAAATAAACCTGCATCTGGTTAGCGAGGTTTCTCGCTCGGTGCCATCGAACACCCGTGATACTATGGTCCAGATAGACATTTGGGGACGTACTTCGCAGTTGGAGATTATAAATATTTACGAGCGCATTATTACGCTTTTGAATTACACATCCCCATTGCAGGGTTCGACCAAGATTTTTTGGGAAAGGCTCGGTGGAGCTGTCGACCAGTACGAGTCTGATCGGGGAATCTGGCATCGGGCGATGACGTACAATGTCTGGGAACAGAAAGGGGCGACAACACTTCTTTCCGTTTCGGACACGACACCGATGGGCGAGTCAGTTACAATTTAGTAGTTATTAGTTAATACAAATTATCATGCCTTTTATAAACAACGGAAACAACATCGCACAAAGAATCACGTTCAATTCGGGAACGATTGATTTTGGAACCAGTCGTATTGTCGACCTCGACAATGTGACTCTAAATATCGAGTGGTCTATGAACCCTCTCTATATTTTGAACTCCATCAAGCCTGCCGACTACGCACGCAGCCAACAGAAGGTTTCGATGACTGGTAAAATCAAGTCATTCTCACCTGAAATTATGCAGGCGGCTCTCGGCTCATCTACACCGGGTGTACCAAACGAAATTGACACACTTGATGGTCAGCCATCTTTCTTGTCACCTGTTGCCACCTTCTACGATCGCAACGGAAAGCAGTATCAGTATCAGTTCTCGGGAGCAATCTTTAAGAGTTACAAGTTGAACGCAAAGATGGAGGATTACGCAGAATTTGATTTCGAGCTTGAAGCCAAGGACGTTGTTATTCTTAACACAGCATAACCATGACAGACACAACGCTATATACCTTGGTGAATGGCGAATTCACGTTTCATTTCGCTGGGAAAGATTACACTGTGAGAAAAGCGTCTTTGGACAAAGCTGTTCAGTATCAGCAGAAAGCGAAGGAGCTATCTACGAACCCAGACCCTACGGGAATGGATTTGAAGTTGGCTGCTTTTTGCATCTACCTAATTCTTAAAGACAAGGATCCCGAGATTACAGAACAATTTGTTTTGGAGAACACTCCGGGTGATATTGACGTTCTTGAGTGTTTGACAACGTTGGGTTTTATCAGCCAGAAGAAGGCGGAGACGACAAGGCTAATAGAGGAGGCGGTGGTAAAGAAAGTGACTTCATAGACCTCTTTATCCTCTTTACTGACAAGACTGGATGGACACCGAGCCAGATTCGAGAACTGAGCCTTGGGCAAATCAACTACTATATTAAGGGTTGGGCTCGAGCGATACAAACCAGTGATTCGAACGAAAGCTCTGAGATTGAAATGTTCAACCTTGCTTCTGGAATAAAACGTAAATCTAAATAATTATGGCATTAGAAACCTTAGAAATTCTTATCGAAGCCGATCGCTCTGGCCTAACCAGTCAGCTGAAAAGGGCTGGGTCTGATATCCAGAATTTTATTCAGCAGATGAATAGGCAGGAAGTAAACTGGACCTCGATTCTTTCGAAGAGTGTTACGCCGGCGATGATAGCGGCCATTGCTTCCACCTTCGCAATTGCGGTTACGCAAGCCCTGCAATTTCAGAGTGCCATGCAACAGGCGAGCTTGGGAGCAGCAACTTCCCTTACTAACAACTCCGCGCAAATGTCTGGAGCTGTTTACGCCATGTCCAACAAGACGGGTCAGTCGGCAACAGACATTGCTGGAGCCTTGGGGACAGTGGAACAAGTATTTAAGGACACAGCTACTGCTCAAGCGATGTTGAATGTGGTATCGCAGGAGGCCTTTATTCGTCATCAGAACGTTGCAGACGTGGCCAAGGAGTTGGTTCCATTGTTTGAGCAGTGGGGAATCACTTCTGCACCTGCGGCGTCTGATGCCATGGCGATTCTTAATGATTCAGTAAAGGCCGGCTCAATTAGCTTTAGTGACTTGGTAACTGGTTTGACTGACTCAGGTGCAGCATTGAGGAAGTACACCGACTTGGGTAAGGCGGCCGCAAGCTTTGAGGTTTTTTCAACCACGCCCGGGCAGGACTCGTCTAGTGCATTACAGGCAATGGCAGGGGATGCCAAGCTACTTGAGGAACCACTTTCTCAAGCAAGCCTGCTGATGGGCAACGTAGTAAGAGACCTAAAGTCTGGAGATTTATCTCAAGGCTTTATTGACATGATTAATCACGTTAAGGATGCTGGGGTAGCGGCCAACACAATGTATGGTCAACTCTATGATCCTGCAACGATAGATAAGTTTAGTCAGGACACTACAGCCGCATTACAAAAAATGCAGACTGAAGTCAATGCCCTTATAGCAAATCACAAAACCTTAGGCGAGCAGGTGGTTGAGAACACTACAGATACAGACAAACTCAAGATCTCTTACGAGACCTTTAAGAATGCCGTTACTGGCCAATTCGGAGGGGCTTCTTTGAAGATTCTTGAAGATACATTCAACGGTATTGCGGGAGCAATTGAAGGAGCCAACCTCTTGGCGGCCGACTTTCAAGGCACCTTGGGGCTTATTGGGACATCTGATTTCTGGAAGTCTTTGGGAGAAAACTTGGCCCAAACCGGAGCAGACATTGGGGCGATTGCCACACTTGGTCTTTCGAAAATTATCGGGGGTGCGATTGGTACAGATATTACCAACCTTGCATTGCAGAACAAGAATGGAGTATCGCCCAACACCACGCCCGCAACATTGAATGGACTGAACGACAATAGTCCAGCCACAGCAGGTGGGGTGGTCGCCAATTTCACTTTGAAAAACAACATCACTGTTTTGCCCGGTCAAGCAAATCAAGCCTCTAGCACCAATTATTCACAAGTTGTAAGATAATAAAATGTTATACCGCTACGTAGTCATTGACAGTTACAAGTATGCCGTTCAACAGGGAACGTATATTCGAAAGTGGGAGCGTCAGTTCACTGCTACGTTGGCGGCGAACATTGTGGAATTGAACTTCGTGGACAAGGGTCCGGGCATCAAGCACTACAACTTTACGCTTCTTTTGAATACGTGGGACACAACTTCACAGCCTTACAAGGACGGTGTTACGCAAACATTAGACCAGCAAAGGACGAACCTTGAGGCGAGTTACTTGAAGGTGGCTACTGCTGTTCAGTTCTTAGATCCGTTTGGGGAAGCACCAACTTTGGGCGGTGTATACTTTACGAGCCTGAACGAGAACCTTCCGCCGTATTCCACAGTCGAGAAGCCGTACCTTTTGATGGATATAGAGTTGGTCGAGTCAAAGACAGCCTTTTAGCCATGATACAACCAGACATTTCATACAGACAATATATCTCACCTTATGGGACAACTACTCCTATTACTTTTCAACAAACGGCACCAGCTCTGGATGCGCTTCCAGTCCTTCGTGGCAACGATTCAGACAATTCTTATTTTCGTATTTACAACAATTATGCGTTGAATTCTGGAGTCGCCGATGCCCTGAACGTGGTGCTTACTACCTACGATGGGGTGGGAGTTCACACAGCCTCGATGCCCGTGGCCTCGCAGGGTTGGGTCCATGTCCTAGAGAACGGCTACGGGGAGAACTCGTCCACGCCGGGGCTGTACACGGTTTTCTCGGGTAGTGAGACCGTCATCGGTGGGGCAGGTAGAACGTACAGTTTTGATGTTAGTTCGGGTGGGTCGGCGGGGAAGTCGAGGATCCGTGCATGGACGAGTGGGGCGGGGTGTGGCTTTGTTGAAATCAAGTCCTTTGCGCGCGTGCCCTCGGGAGCTGTCGCTGGGTCGAGTCCGTTCGCCTTTAGTATCACTTACGATTGGTTCTCATGATATCAGACCAAATTACAAAAGTTGCACGTGAAACAGGCTCGCTACACGATACGAGTTTCTTTACGCTGACCTTTACAGACGATTCTACCGTTACGGAGAAGGACGTGAACTGGTCGGACGTGTCCGAGGAGCTCGATGTCGACATGGGCGGGGTCAGGAAGACCGTTTACGTCTGCAAGTTTCCCGTGAAACATATTCGTATTGACCACGCTGATTTGGTTGCCGAAGTTGACGTACCCGATGGCTGTCAGGTCTATCAGGCGTTTAGGTCGAGGACTACACTTTCAAGTGACGGACAATCTGCTGACACGATCGTGGGGAGGGCAGTTGGAATCGTGGAGAATGGGGTCGTAACCGAGGAGCGCTACATTGACGTTCTCGGGGCTCAGGTGCTGGGATTTAAGAAATAATTATGGCATTAACAGCTTTAGTTAAAGTTTGGGCAGGAGGCGGAGGCGGCGGTGGAGCTACTGCCGGTGGAGGAAATGCGTCTGGAGGCGGTGGAGGCGGTGGAGCTTTCTCACAATTAAATGCTTTCACAATTACTTCGGGAACGGGGTACACAGTCACAGTTGGACTAGGGGGCACTCAGACTATCAATAATCCGGGCGGCGATGGCGGTGATTCGTGGTTTTCTACATCTGGAACAGTATTTGCAGCCAAGGGACATGGTGGTCTTGCTGGCAACTCCTCAAATGCTACACATGGGGCGGGAGGACTCGCCTCTGCTGGAATTGGAGACGTAAAACATTCAGGAGCAGATGGCGGAGATGGGTCAGGAACCACAACGATTACTTCTGGTTATGGAGGAGGCGGAGGAGGAGATGCCAATGACGGAAATGGGCAAAATGGAGGCTCTGTTGGGGGAGGAAACGGCGGCGCATCACAAGTCTTTTCAACCACAGGACATGCTGACGGAAATCAGGGTAGTACATATGGTGGCGGAGGAGGCGGAAGTGCTATTCGTGGTCAGAACACAAACACCACTGGAGGAGGTGGGGCCAACGGCGGAGTAGAAATCAGAGTTTTGCTCGGGGCTGCAACAGCGACCGGTGGCTCTCACACAACCGATGCCACATATGACATCTGGACATTCACCGCAAGTGGAACTTGGACGCCGACCTTTGTGCTTCCGCTTACAATAAATGCTTCAGACTCCACGGCAGTCACGGCCACACCAACTTTGGCTGTTTTAACAATTAAAACACTTTCCGTTTCTGATTCCACTGCGGTCACAACGACCCCGACACTAACAATTCATAATTCCACGACAGGCACCCAATCCGATTGTGCTGGAGCCATCAACGTGTCTGATTACAAGTGGCTTACCACAACACTTGAGACTGCTCAGAGTGGCCCTGCATATATTCCGTACACGAACTTTAAAGTTCTCGATGATTCTTTGGTACCCAACGCCATTCTTTCGGCACCCAGGGTACCCACCTTTGGTGATTCCACGAACGCACCTGATGGATCTATTCTTTTAGTCGGGGCAGACGGTAGTAACAATTTACGTTTTTATAAACTGACGGACGCTTCACAGGCACTTCCCACGGGCGTACAACTGGTGGCGGCCGCTTCGTATAACAAACAACCGAACTGTGCAATCGGAGTGTCTGATTGGATTGGTGGAACCTACACGATTGACGTTTTTTATTACAGTGTTTCTGCTGGCACTTATTCTTTGAATCATATCCGGTCGGTGGATGGTGGAACCACGTGGGGAACTTCCTACACAGTTAACGCCATTTCAGTAAGTGGTGCTCAGAGTTACGTGACGGCAGGCAAGCCTATTTTTAACCCAACCACAGGTGTTACGTCTACTATCTTTTTCTACATTAAAAAGTCTGGAACCTTTTACCAGATTTATTATCAGTACTATTCTGGTGGATCCTCGTTTGGTGCGGAGACCTCTTGGCCACCTTGGGTTGATTCTCGAGACTGGACTTTGTATAGCTTGGATGCCGTGTACAAAGATGGTTTTTATTACATCATGTTTGCTGGGTACCATGGTTGGTACGATACTGTGCCAAACAACAACAACAGCATTTACATTACTCGCCTTGATACCATTACGTCTAATATCAACACGGACGTATGGCAATTGGTTAGTGACGTTTTGTTAGCCAACTCCCCTGTCGTAACAAATTTGAATGACTTTAAGTTTCCGAAAATTACTTTTGACGGCACCACCTACCGTGTTGTCTTTCGAGGTGTGCTTGTCGAGGGTCAGACTACTGCCACCCTTACCACGGCTCAAACTACTCCAGTCACTAATACGTATTACTTCCTAATGGAATCTAAGGACCTTGTGAACTTCACGTACCCTTCGCCTCTTATCTTTACAGACGGCACGGTGTTTTCAGATTCGTTAGGTGTTTCTTTGGTACCGCAAACTTCGGGGCAGTATCTTTACCTTCTTGGAAATGGAAACAACTGGCAGTACATAAAAAATAATACTGTTGCCGATTTGTCTAACTACGTTTTGCAGTATCAAATCAGTGAGCTCGCAGGATCGGCCTTTCAAATTACTGCTGAGATAGGAAACGCTAACAATGTTTGGGTTGGCAATAGTCCCACAGGAACTGGAGCAAGTGCCATTGCTTCCAATAAAAAGATTCTAGTTGAGCAGGGATACGTCACGAAATTGGGCAACGAAACGGTACCACGAAACATTTTCTATATAGACAGTGTTACCCTGAACACGACGGCAAACAACAACACCTTTACTCTGGTTGGACGTGACGCTGTAAAAAAACTCAAGACTATTACTACGAAAATAAGTCAGACGGTACGTGGGCTTGGTATGTACGCTGACTCTTTTGATGGTTCTACTCTGAACAACTGGAATCAGGTTGTCGGCACTTGGGCTGAAGGATCGGTGGGGCTTTATAAAACTTTACAGACTACCACCTCGCCAGTTTCGGAATCTGTTGTTACCTTGCAAAATAGTAACAACAATACCGAGTCGTCCATTATGTTTGTGGTTGCTTCGGAATACGGTGGCTTCGATTCTACAAAGTATTCATCTATTTACCCTTTATATGTTGATTCAAACAATTACTTCAGACTTCGACTTACTGGCGGAAACGCTGGTCTTACTGTGGCTGGACTTATTGTGGATTTAGTAATCGGCGGAGTCACTGTGTATGGTCCAACAATGTTTACTTTTGGAACAAATGTCACGGTTGGAAATTATGTCCCCGTATTCATTCGAAAAACCTATTATCACAATTACGATATTGTCATCGGAACTCACAACATCACGAACTATACAGCTAGTGCTTTGGATCCTGCCGACTCCCCTGCCCCGGTGCCAGTTACAGTTTCTTTGAATCTTTCGCAGTATATGAATGCTTCTACTTTTTTGGTGAACGGGGCTGTCGGACTTGGTGCACAGAACATGCAGGGCCAGTTCGCTTTCTTTAAGTTTCTACAATTCAACAACTCTCTATCACTTCAAGAGGCCATGCAGAAGCTTGGTGCCCTTTCTGGCATCTTGGACTACGATAAGCGGTACGTTTTCAAGGACAACGCCTACCCCTCGGCCAACTACACTTCGGGGTACAGCGTTTCGAATGGCAAAATGGTTATTCCTACCTCGAGCGTTATTATGAATACGTCCAACGCCATTGCGAACGGCGATTTGTCTTTCACGGGTGTGGTCAAGCCAACTAGTTCATCTAGTCCGTTTGGGTTCTCGGTGGTGTTTAGAAACCGTACCGTGTCGGCCAACCCAACGCAGTACTACCGCTTTTATGTTGAGCAACTGGCCTCGGGTACGGTTGTCGCATCACTCTATCTAAACAATGCTAGCTACAGTTCGCCGACCGAATACCTTTTGGCCAGCAGTTCGCTCTATCAGTATGCCGGAGCAAACGCCACAAACGTTCTAAATCTCGACCTAACTATTCCGCATACGTACAAGGTGGTTTTGATAGACCAGTTTTATCACATCTTTGTGGATGGCCGTCTGGCTCTTTCGTGGCACGACAACAACACGACCATTGCCAACATTGATTACTCGACTGGCAACTGGGGCTTTATAACCGACTCGAACTCACAGTTGAGTGTCAGCGACATTCGCTCTAGCCTCGTCTACAACCAGATATCTAACGTCACAATTAACCCCGGGGACGATGTCAGTAATACTCTTTCCCAGACGATGCAGACGGCTTATGCTTGGACGTTCTCGGATCTCTTGGGTCGGTACGTGGCGGTTACTTTGAACTCGGCCGACAGTCCCACCTACACGTATAATTCAATTCTCTACCAGATGAGTAATGAGAACTCGGACTTGGTCACGATCAACGAGGTTGTCGTCACAGGAAGTAATGTTTCTGCTACCTACAGGGATGCCGCTCTGGTGGCCATTTTGGGTACCGTGCGCACGAAGCAGGTTACGGACTATACAATCACCACGTACAAGGATGCTTTGAACCGAGCCCAGCAGGAATTGATGAATGCTAACCGTTTCAATAATCAGAACACCCCAAATAATCCGATGAATGTCGGGGCTGAAGTTTTTGATGCTGTCACGGTTACGAATACTGGAAACAACTCCACTGGGGTGAGTGGCAATTTCCGAACGTACAATGAATCCTTTAATAACGCCGGGGCGAAAGGACAGTTCTCTATTCAGGTGGAAACTGGTAAACTATAAATATGGAAGTCGCGCCTAACAAAATTTACGAGAAGCAAAGAGACACTCTCACTCCCGACCAGAGGCGCAAGGCTGTTGTCGCTGCTATAAATGTTTCAGCTCGCACGGTTGATATCTACTTTGTGAATAATCCACAGACAGTTATCAAGAGTGTGCCGTGCTCGTTCGCCGTCACCATGTCGGCAGTCGTAGTCGGCCAGAGGTGCAAGGTTGATATTTTTGACGAGAAGAACGTGAAGGACTTTGTGGTTGCTTACACATATTAGCCCTATTCTTAGGGCTATTTTAATTTGTTTGCACGGGATGCAAACAACTGCGTGGAAGTGGACAACTTTCCTTTGTTTACTTTTTGGTATTGTGGTATTATGTTTCGTGGATGTTCTTTGGAAGGCCAGTGCAAGGTAGTAACCAAGGTGTTTAAGCCACCTTCTACCTAAGTGATATAAGAGCCTTGCATTTGGCTTCCAGAGAATATCAGGTCGATGTTGTAAATTTATTTGTAACTTAAATTGTAAATGAAAAAAACATTAACGTATCCGAGTCACACGTATCAGCCGACTTCGGATGCTAACGTGCAGAGATTTGTTGACCGTGAAGGAAACTGGACTCACTACTGGCTAGTGAATGAGAAGCGTTTCGTGAAAGCAGTTAATCATATTCTACGTCTGGGCTATCCCAAGGGAGATGGCCTTTTTCAGTGGTTGAAAAATACCACCGCAGAAGAAGCTGACAGGAAATTGAAGACCGCAGGCGAAGAAGGTACGCGCACGCACCAAGCCATTCGTGACTTGGCTGCTGGCAACAGAATTACAACGGCTACGCCATATCACAACGATTTGACGAAAAGGAAGGAGCCGTTGTCGGAAGGTGAATGGGATAACTTGCAGGCCTACGTGAATTTCATGCACGACTATCCGCAGGAATTGATTGCAGAGGAGTTCGTGGTTTACGATTCAGTGAAGGGTTACGCAGGAACCGCCGACCGCTTTTGTTTACTCACGGTTCCCGAGGGCGACAAGAAGTTTCCGAAGGAACAGTGGGGCAAGCAAGTTGTCGCCCTCATTGACTGGAAGACTTCATCTGGTATCTGGCCCGAGTATTACTTGCAGTTGTCTGCGTACTTCGGAGCGATGGCTCGCATGAATTTGTTTCCTGAGTTTGGGAAGGGCTTTGCTGCATGTGCGATAATTGTGAGACTAGGAACGAAGCATACCGCCAAGTACGAAATCAAGGTAATGACTCCACAGGATATCCTGAATAAGTTGAACGTGTTTTCTAATTGCATTGAGGTCGCCAAGGACCAAGAGCCTACGTTCGAGCCTGTCATTGAGCAGATTCCATTAGAGTTCTACATGCCGATGAAGATGGCGGTGGCACCAAAGGTCGTAGCAAAAAAGACTAAGAAAAATGTTGGAAGCAAACAAAAAGAGAAGCGAGCTAAACCTCGCACCCCACGAGTGGGCGATGTTGTATAAACAGTTAGAGCCCATTGTGAAGAATGGAGCGAATTCGATTCGGCTCTTGGAGGGATGTGTGCTGATTATTATGGACGAAATTAACAACAGAACTAAACATTAAATTTATGACTGAAGACGTATCAAACATGACGGGAGAAAACACGATGAAGCGTGCGCCGAAAGGCATTCAGCTGAACGAGGTTCGCTTCAACGGTAAGGGTGACGCAGAGGATGGTGGCGGAAAGTTCTACCACATCAACCTGCTCGACCGTAAGGACGGCGAGAAGGCTGTGCAGACGGAGTTGGGTCCCGAGGCTCAGGTTATTATTCTGAAGCTTCGCAGAAGGATTGCTGGTTACAAGAAAGACATCGAGGCCTACTACGTTTCTACGGAGCATAACGAGAAGGCTGACGTGGTCTACATGTTCGGGGCTAAGGAGAAGGGACGTGCTGAGGATTTGTACGAAAAGTACAAGACCTTTATTCGTGCCGAGCGTGTCGTTTACGCCTACCTGCTTCGTGAGGGTATGGAGAAGGAGTTGGTTCGGGTAATCATCAAAGGGTCTGCGCTTAATCCTAATCGTGACAGCAAGGCACCAACTACCACAGACTTCTTTTCTTACATCCAGAACAAGGCCAAGGGCGAGCACGTGTATATGTATGTAACGAAGATGACGGCCGTTAAGGAGAAGAATCCTATGGGCAGTTTCTATTCCATTGACTTCAAGAAAGGTGCTGCGCTGAATGAGAAGCAATTGGAAGAGGTAATCGCAAAAATCAAGGAGTTGCACGAGTACTCTGTGGAGCAGGATGCCTACTACAAAGTTGAGGACAGCGAGAAGGTCGAAGTTACTAAAGATGCGTTGCCTGTGGTTGAATATCCTACGGACGATATTGACCCTTCGGACATCCCATTTTAGGCAATAAAAATATGCCAAGGCCAAGAGAAGGAGAACTAAGGAGACTGGCATCCATTCCAAAAGGAAAGCAACATTGGAATTGGAACGAAAATCCATCTGTGCTAACTATGCATCGTAGGATACATCGCAAACACGGAAGAGCCAAAAACTACAAATGTGAAAAGTGTGGAAGGCCAGCACATGACTGGGCATTGATTGGTACGGCATACTCCGACAAGCGGAAAGACTACCAAACCCTTTGTAGAAGTTGCCACGTTTCTAAAGACAAGAACTGGATAAAGGTTGACAGAAGTCACCACAAAATTATTCGAGATTCTCTTGGCAGGATCCTAAGAACTATAATTACATGAAAGAAGAACCACAAAAAGTAGACGAGAATAGTGTTCTCTGCGAAAAATGTGGGGAACCAACAAGCACAATTTTTGCACTCGATGAGTCTTACGATTATTGTAAAGACTGTAACCACATAACCCATGTCTAAACTGAAACTTGTTATTGAGCACGAGGTAGAAGAGGACGAGGATAATTCCATGCTCGAGATTGTCGATTATCTCAATGAGGTGGCTACGCTGGTCAAGGACGGAATTATGGTCGGCGTAGATTGGCAGATTCATGAGGACGAAGAATAAACACTATGGCCAATCGAAGAATGTTCAGTAACAGAATAGCCAACTCCGCACGGTTTCTACAGATGCCTGCCGAGTCGCAATTGTTATACTTCCATATGATTTTGAGGGCTGATGACGATGGGATTGTGGAGGCCTATCCCTTGACGACCTTGCTCGGCTCAGCCCCTGACAACTTGAAGGTACTCATGGCCAAGGGTTTCATTCGCCAGTTGAATGAGGATCAGGTTATCGTTATAACCGATTGGCTAGAACACAATGTCATTCGAGCAGACCGTAAGGTGGACAGCATCTACCACCACTTGCTGGTGGAGAATGCCCCAGAAGTGCCTAGATTAGAGGCAAAACCTCGCTCAGACGTGGTAGATAACAGTAGGAGGATCAGTGGTGGACTGTCCACGGACGGCGTAAGTCAAGTTAAGTTAGGTAAGTATAATGACGATTCCTTCCTTCAGAAGGAATCGGATATACAAGCTATACCGGACTCGAACGCAGATACAGATACTGTTGTAGATAGTAACATTGACGAGGATGGCAACGAGGTTACGGTGGGCAAGTGGGGTCGTCCTCTCAAGACTGGTCCCAAGGTCGCTAAGGAGGGCAAGAACAAGGTGGCTCTGCGGATCCAGCACAAGTTCATCGAGCTCTGTAAGAAAAACGTGGGGACAAGTCCAGTGGCTAATGTAGTCGGTTACAAGCTAGCATTGAGGGTGTTGAATACCGGTGGTCTTACGGAGGAGCAGGTATATGATTTGTTTGATGAATGGTTTACCCTCGGGTTTCCAGACGAGCAAACAATTAGTATCGGTCGGGCTCTTTCGGACAATCAGGTGAATGCTTATAAGGTTCGTAATCAAGTATAATGGACGAAACAAAACAGACGACAGGTGCGAGGGTGTACATTCCCGACACCTCGACCAAGGAGGGTGTGGCGTTGCTCAGTAAAATTTTAGGTAACTATATTACAAATGCAGAACCAGAAATTGAAAGGGAAGGAACTGATCAAGGCTGAAGACGAACTGCTTCAGTACGCCGGGGCTGATCGTATTGTCAGCTCTCGAGAACTTGCCGATGAATTGGCAAAGACAGACGATTCGGTTTTCATTGTCGACACGGGGATTCCTTCGCTCGACAGAATTCTGCATGGGGTTGAGGCTGGTGAAATGATTATTGTCACGGGTCCTACGGGTGAGGGCAAGACTACCTTGCTCATGTCTATTACAAAAAACATGGCGGAGAAGGCTCTGGAGTCGCTCTGGTTTACGCTCGAGGTTACGCCGAGGCAGTTCTTGAAGAAGCTCGTTAAGGCTAACGGTGGGGACGAGAAGAAGCTTCCGCACTTCTACATTCCGAGGGCTGGCTTTGACGACATCGACCCTGCTTACATAGAAAAGTTCAAGCAGGAGAAGCGCAGGGATTTCCAAATGATTGACTGGATTGAACGCAAAATCATCGAGGCCAAGGTCAAGGCCGAGAGCAATAACCGAACGGTCAAGGTTGTATTCATTGATCACGTCCACTCTATTTTCAGTTTGGCTAAGGTTGAACGCAACATCTCGCTTGAGATTGGGGACATGGTGGCCAAGATTAAAAGCATGGCGATTGAGCACAACATCACTATCTTTTTGATTGCCCACAGCAAGGACGACCCTATGGGTTCGGCTCGGGATCCTCGCAAGGAGGACATTCGTGACTCTGGTTTGATTTCACGTTTGGCCGACAGCATTATTGGCGTGTGGCGCATTCCTAATTCAGACGATGGGCATGCACCACGCAGGAAGGTTATTGAGGACACGGATAACAAGACCAAGGTTCGAGTCTTTAAAAATCGCCGAGAGGGTATCATGGGTTCGTTCGTGATGTATCACCACGACCACTACCTCACGGAGGATCCGTTTATTGGAACAGAATTATGAACATTTTAACCGAACAAGATTTGGACTTAGAAATTAAGTGGAAAGAGGAACAGCTTCCTGCTCTTGTCAAAGCTTTTCCTGAAAAGATTGTCGCAGTTGCTGTACGGAAAGCATTGCAACTGCGAATGGTTAATGTCCGGAAGATGCGCGAGAAGTGCTATGAGGCCTACGAGGAGCTTCGGAAGAATGGCGTACCGCTTCTAGAACGGCGCAAGGCGTTGAATCTGTCCAAGGTTGAATGGTGTGACCGAATCGAGGCTGAACTCCTCACACACCTCAAATCTGTGCGAATTCGACCCCATTCAGAGTGGCTCTGGCGTGGCGATTACGAGCGAATGAAGCGAATGGGTTTCAACTGGTTTATTCAGTTTGAAATGTCGTTTAGAAATATTACTTATTAAACACAAAAATATGGCTAAGGATATGGTAGATTTGGTGGCGGACGTTCGGGGCACCGAGGAGTACGATTATTTGGTTGACCATTGCAAGGCCATCATCGGCCAGCGGGTCAAGAACTCTCGGGAGGAATTGATTTTGGGTTATGCAGAATTGGGCGAAGAGATAACCAAGAACCCTCTGTATAAAAAGTTCTCGAAGGACAATCAGGCGTTTTTGGAGGGATTGTTTACTGACATCGGGGTGGGGAAGAGGAATGGGTACTATGCCATTGAGTTCTATCGTTACATCGAGGCCAATTCAACCAAGCAGATTGATGCTAAAGAGGGATGGGAGAAGACTGCAGGTGACCTCGAGGAAGGTGAGAATATCAGTTGGAGCAAAATCAAGACGTTGTATTTGTCGGACGGAAAGGAATCGGTCGAGCCTACGATGTCTGAGATTGCTGAGCGTATCTTTTTGAAGTACGGTTTGACCGACTCCAAGATAATTCACACGGCACTTGGAAAGTTAATTGCCCGAGACGAATGAAGTACCTAAGTTTATTTTCGGGAATAGGTGGCTTCGAGTTGGGTATCGGTCCAGAGCACGAGTGCGTTGGTTTTTCGGAGATTGACAAGTATGCTGTTTCGGTTTATCACAGACATTTCTATACACACAAAAATTATGGAGACATCACAAAAATCAGAGAAGATGAGCTTTCCGACTTTGACTTTCTCGTTGGAGGATTTCCTTGCCAAGCTTTCAGCATTGCTGGGAAGCGAGGAGGATTTAACGACACGAGGGGCACGCTCTTTTTTGACATCGCAAGGATACTCGGTGCCAAAAGACCTCGCCTATTTGTACTTGAGAACGTCAAAGGACTCCTCTCTCATGACGGAGGGCGGACCTTTAGCACTATCATCGCAACGCTTGATGAGTTGGGGTACGACACACAATGGCAGGTGCTTAACAGCAAGAATCACGGAGTCCCACAGAACAGGGAAAGAGTGTTCATTGTCGGACATCTTAGAGGAACACGTAGACCCGAAGTATTTCCTTTCGGAGAAAGTAATCCAACAACTATGGAGCAAATTATCGGAGGGGGTCAAGGCAACAGAGTCTACGACACAAATGGAGTCAGTTCCACAATAGCAAGCCAAGCTGGTGGTCGTGGTGCCAAAACGGGTTTATATGCGATTGGAGGAACGCAAGCTCATCAGAAAGTTCGTGATGATGGCATCTCGCCAACTCTTACTTCGGCGATGGGTATGGGCGGAGGACAAACTCCACCTATCATTCAGAAGTCCCCTGACTACCGTGAGGACGGTTCGCTTCGCATGTTCGACAAGACTTCGCCTACGATCCGAGCGAACATGGGCGACAACCATCCGATGGTGGCAAAGACTGTGCGGTCGGGTGGCCGGGGCTCGCCACACGGCAGTAAGCAGAATTGGGACAGTTACAACGTTAGCGGTGGAATCAGGAGGCTCACGCCAGTCGAGTGCATGCGCCTTCAAGGGTTCCCAGACCACTGGTGCGACTTCGGTGTTGATGGAAATGCTATCAGCGATACACAAAAATATAAAATGGCAGGAAATGCCGTCACGGTAAATGTGGTGAGGGATATTATGTCTAGACTACTATGAAACAAACAATCACTGTAATAAATAAATATACAAAAGATACCGCCGCTTTCGTTGTGGAGAAAACTTTTTCACCTCGAATGAACGGGCTTGCAATGAAAAAACAACTAGAGGAGTGTGCGTATGTGTTGGGCTGTGAAGTTTCTGATTTGGAAGTGAAAAGGAGAACTAAACTTAAATGAAACTCAACAACCCCTTTCCAGATGAAGTCCGGTGGCTATTCGCAGGAGTTTGGAAGTGTTGGCTCTGTGGATGTAACGGTCAGGATCGGGGAGGTTTGGAAATCCACCACATCTACGGCCGTGTCAGCGACTCGGCTTTCAACGCCTCGGTGCTCTGCGGCAAGTGTCACGGTCATGTCGGCCACAGTCTGGAGGAACATCGGGGTCTGTTTTTGACTACACTTCACTACTTACGGGACTTAGCAAATCGGGGCATTTTTCAGGTGTCGCCAAAGGACGTTGCATTTCTTAGGTATATTGGCGATGACATAAAGGAAATTGACCTGAAGCTGTAAACAGTGGACAACTCCCTTTTGTTTGTAGTTTGGTATTATGGTAGTATATAGGTAGAGGTTCGTTGATAATTGAATAGGGGTAAACAAAAAACAACATGGAATTGAACATCACATTGAATTATGTGGATAACAATTTTGAGGTTAGGCAAAGAGTTTTCATGACAGCACAGCGTTTGGGTTTCTCGGTATTAGACAGCAGTGATAGACAGTTTGTTAGGTATAGCTTAATGGGAGGTAACCTTTCAAAAATATCGCAATTAATTAGGAGAATTAAGCAGGTCAAACGAGATGCGGAAAGTCGTGTAGCATAATTTATAAATCACACCCTATTCAGTTACCAGCGAACCTCTCTTATCAAATAACGTAACACATTATGTACCCTACAATTGAAAAAGCAGAAATCGTGAGGATTGGAGGTCGCTACTTTGGCATCATGAAAATGAAAGGCCAGATTGGTGGATACTACAAAGAGGGTAAGACGAGAATGGAGGTAATTACTAAGTTGTTAATTCATGCGAAGCTTGATGGCTTCGTCAAATAAAATGGCTACATTTATTTACTTCAGTCGCATCTTACTTATTTGTGCTTGTGTTTGGTTACTGTTTTTTGTGGCAGGTATCGCATCGTAATATGAAAAAACTAAACACATTACTCATTGAGAAAAAGAAGGAGGTCACCGCCGAGGAGTACGATGAGATGCTCGGCGTGCTTCCGCCTGAACGGATGTCGGGTAACGCTTTCTTAGTCGGGGAAGCAACCGACCACGTCAAGGTCGGCAGTCGATACTATCCTCGGTTTGAGTTGTACTTTCAGCATTCAGGTCGGTATTACTACGGTGGGCTTGCCACCATCAAAGACTTTGAAACGTTTTTGATTCCAGTACTATCGCTCTGTTGTAAGTCTGAAATGCAGGCCAGTGGGCAGTGCTTGGCGTGCGGTGCTGACGGTTTATCAGCTTAGTTCATTGAAATGGTTATAAAAAAGGAAGGAGTTATAACGGTGTACGATGATTTGGGCGACCTGACAGCGATTGTGCATTTTGATGAGGATAGTAGAAAAAACATTATATTTTCTGTGAATGAAATGGGGTTTGAAAATATACATGATTTTCTCGGGTCGATGGGCGGTAGCGCATTATTAATTAAGACTAAGGAAGATGAAGAAGCACCTTTGTTATGAGTGCGGTCAGGAGATGGAGAAGGACGCAGACCCCGACCAAAAGCACTGTTTCGTGTGTTTGGAAGCGATGGAGGATGAGTTGAATGAGCCCTCGGACAATCCCCTTCGGGAGATTGAAAAAGAGAACGCGGTGGCGTACTATGAGGGGAATGAGTTCAACAACCTCTAAGGGGAATTACTACAAGAGGAAGACCAAGCTGTGGTTTGAAAAGATGGGCTACTTCGTGGTCCTCACGGAGTACACAACTGCGATTCCCATTCGGGGTCGCACGATCTGGATTAAGAAGGATCTGTTGGGAAGCGATGGTGTGTCCATGAGCCGGGAGAAGAATCAGTTTATTTTCTGGAACAGTAAGGGCACGGAGGGTGATAGGAAAGCGGTGCTCGATCACAAGTCAGCAGGGAAGTTGGAATTTGCGAAGTTCCCGTTTCCAGACTGCGTGGAAAGATGGGTTGTGATCTGGCAGGCGAGAGTGAAGGAACCGACTATTATAAAGTGCGACTAATTATTAAGTAATGAAAAATTATACTTTGAGTGTTTGGATTACAGTTACAGGTTGTATTGCTTGGGGGCTTGCTTTGCTACAGGCGGACTCGACCCTTATCGGCGTTTGTCTGCTTGCCTTCTCGGTGTTTGCGTTTATGGGAGCGTATCGCTTGAGTAAGACGCCACGGGTATGATTATATTCTATGCAGTTTTCGTGGGGCTTTACTTCTTGCCGTCATTTTGGGCTTACCACGTTAAGAAGAGAAACAAGGAAGCGATTCTGTTACTCAATTTGTTTCTTGGTTGGACATTTATCGGCTGGGTCGGAGCATTAATATGGGCGGGGATGAAAGACTAATATGTTTAAAACAAAAAGACTTGACTGGATTGCGGCAGAACTGGAGTGCCTCGGTAGGTACAATTTTGACTACGACAAAAAGGAGAGGGAACGTTTCATAAAACTTGAAAAAATGGTTTCTGAACTTGGGGAGAAACTTGGGTATATGTGGACAAGTGAAGCGGTGAAGGAGGAGTTGCGCGGGACGAACTTTTACTCGGTTGAAGAAAGAGCAGTTCTTAAGTGGTCATGGAAGAAGATAAAGAAATGAAAACTTGGCGCATCATTACTAAGCGTTTCACGATGGACATACCAGCAGAAACCAAAGAAGAAGCTGAGAGGATTTTTCGTGACTGTACTCACAACCGTAGAGGGGAAGATATTGTGGAGGTCAAAGAAGTTATTAGCCCAGCGTCACTAATATGAAGACAGCAATTACAAGGGGAATGTCCATTGTAGACATGGCGATAGTTATGCAAAATGGAATGTCTACAAAACAGTTAGAAGCCGAACTGCACAAGTTAGACCTTGTGGCATCAAAAGAGAAAGGAAAATGTTTTGGAAAATGTGAGAGTTGTGAACAGGAAACAGTTTTGGTTAAAGAGGCTGGACTTTGTGGGCCGTGTTGTTTTGGAGAAGCGGAAACAGTAAATGGAAATTGGTAATCTTTCTTCATCACCTGTTCTGGTATCGTGGGGAAGCGTCATCAAGTTACGACCTTAAGTTTAGTTCCTTGGTGCCATAGCCTGAGCCCCGCGATACCAAATCAGGTTGTGAACAGAAAAAACAATGATGAATAAAGAAGAACCAAAAAGAGTGTGCCGAATATGTATATATGGGGATGGCGGAAACCCATATACTGGTAAGTTTGTTGAGGGAACTAAGGATGCCCCGCCCCACAACCTGTCTGTTCGTGGTTATGATGCAAACGATGAAAAATTGCCAATGTGTGAAAAGTGCAAGGCGGATGGTTGGATTGACAACCCAGAAGAAATTATCAAAGCTCTAAACGAAGACCCCCTTTTTCAAGTAGGATATGAATCACCGATAACTCCACTAGACCTATGAAAAACAAAATAAGAACAATTAAGTGGAGAGATAGCAGAATGTATATTCAACAAGAGGTGAATGATGGGGTTTGGTCTGTTTGCGAGATTACAAGCATTGGTTTTGTCATTCACGAGGATAAGGATAAGATTGTTTTGGCGGGAGATTTTGTGGGAGAAGATGTCCGTAGGGTAATAGTTATTCCTAAAGAAAACATTATCAGGTAGTGAAGTAGATAGTTCTTTGGACAGGGGAGAAAATGTAAGGTCACTAAAAGCCACTACCGCCACACGTTTCTAGAACGTAAGTGTTTTCCGAGATGGCCTCCCCTATTCAGAGAATTATCAATCGCTATGGTAGATAGATTTGGGGGCAGAGAACTTACTACGGGGAGTTGTGGCGACACAAACAGGCCTGTAGCAGAAAATGGTACTTAATCTCTGCCTCCGACACCTCTCTATCATAGAAGTAAATTAAGCAAAAACAAATGAAAAAATTCACCTTAGTGTTTTGCGAATAAGGCATTCAGTCCAGTGTAGAGCTAGCAAATTCTCACGCTGGTGGCAGAATTGAAATACACGAACACGACAAGGAATATCACATCGAAGAAATCCGACTATTGTTGCCTCGCCCAATTTTTCAAGCATTAAGAGATAGATTAGATGGAATGGAGTTTCTTTTACCACCCCAGAGTAACTCACTACCTGAAACAACGAAATGAAAGAAGAACCAATCGTAAACGAAATAACATTGAGGTATATTCCAGCAAAACTTTTGTGGCTAGTTTTTCGGGCGTGGATTACAAAAAGAAGTCTAATAATTAAAAGCCCCAAAATGGATTACACTTTCAGTTATTCTTTACCACCCCAGAGTAATGAAGGAACGAAGTGCAATCATGTCTTTGAAAATGATGGAAAAATTAACACAGTTAATATTTGCGTAA
>OCZT010000191.1_pt1 | contig 58171 bp, 37 predicted proteins | sample 1539031 | NCBI WGS metagenome assembly OCZT01 (sample SAMEA3539308, study PRJEB22396) | soil metagenome | biome: tundra; feature: field; material: soil | place: USA | collected 2010-05 | depth 0.15 m
CATTGTTTTTCTCTCCCGTCTTGGCATACCTCCAATCGCGGAAAAGATTATCCCCGAATCCCTGTCTTGAAGTTGCACTTAAAAATCTTGCCGGGATAATCTGATCAGTATCAACGTTTTCGTATGGAAGGGGAACACAGGTCGACTCAAGAATATCAAACTTAACTTTTGGCATATCTGGTTATTTTTTAACTTTTTGGTTTTCGTTTATAAAATCCCTTGGATCTGTTATTCTCCCGGTTATTGCTGCTGCAGCTGCTGTTAACGGACTGGCAAGTAAGGTCCTGGAGCCAGGCCCCTGTCGCCCCTCAAAGTTCCTGTTAGAAGTTGAAACAGCATATTTGCCACGGGGTATTTTATCTTCATTCATCGCCAGGCAAGATGAACATCCAGGCTGTCTAACCTCGAAGCCTGCACTTTTATAAAGTTCTGTCAATCCTTCGGCAGCCAGCTGTTCTTCCACTTTTTTCGAACCGGGTACAATCAACGCGGTAATATTTTCCGCTTTTTTTCTTCCTTTTATAACCTGTGCAAATGCTCTGAAATCCTCAATTCTTCCATTTGTGCAGCTTCCTAAGAAAACAAAATCTATAGGATGCCCGAGCAATTTCATTCCGGGTTTAAAACCCATGTAATCAAGCGATTTTAAGAATGAGGATGAGGCATTATTGCCATTCTCATCTGAAAGCGGAATTGAATCATCGATTGCCATTCCCATGCCAGGGTTTGTACCATAAGTGATCATAGGTTTTATTAAACCTGCATCAAATTTCAGATTCCTGTCAAAGACGGCATCAGTATCGCTTCGCAGCTTTTTCCATTGATTGATTGATGATTTTAGATCATCAATTCCGGGAATTGACTGAAGTTTTTTCAGGTATTCAAATGTTGTTTCGTCGGGGGCTATCAGACCACCCCGGGCACCCATTTCGATGCTCATATTGCAGATTGTCATTCTGCCCTCCATACTGAGACTTCTGATAGCGGATCCGCAATACTCTACGAAATATCCTGTGGCTCCGCTTGCCGAGATCTCAGATATAATGTACATAATTATATCTTTGGAAGTCACTCCTTTATGAAGTTCACCATCGAGTGTTATCCTCATCTTCTTGGGTTTTGGCTGAAGAACACACTGCGCAGCCAGCACCATCTCAACTTCGCTGGTCCCGATGCCAAATGCAATTGTACCAAAAGCGCCATGGGTTGATGTATGACTATCACCACATACTATGGTCATTCCGGGCAGAGTGTATCCTAATTCAGGACCAATAACATGGACAATACCATTTTTCGGATGGTTAAGACCAAATAACTCTATGTCATACTTCCGGCAATTCTCGCTCAGTCTTTCAACCTGATTGCGTGATAGCTCATCAAGTATTGGAAGATGCTGATTCTTAGTGGGGATGTTATGGTCGGCAGTAGCAATGGTTTTATCGGGTCTGAATACCGGAATTCCCCTTTCTTTCAGACCATTAAAAGCCTGAGGACTGGTAACTTCATGTATATAATGCCTGTCGATGTACAGGACATCAGGTCCATCTTCAATGGATCGTACTACATGACTGTCCCAGATTTTGTCGAAAAGTGTATTTGTTTTCAAAATATTACTTTTTAGTTTTTTTCTCGTTTTTTGCCCCCTGCCCCCCTAAAGGGGGGATAATCCTCGTTTATTTATAGGGTTTTCTTAATGTTAGTGAATTAGCCCCCCTTTAGGGGGTTGGGGGGCTGACTATTATTTTATCTTTGAAAGAGCATCAATAAAAGCCTCAACTGAAGCGGTAATGATATCGGTATTTGCAGAGAAACCATAATAGATTTTTCCCTGGTGTTCTACCTGTATATGTACCTTACCCAGGTCATCACTTCCTTTTGTAATTGCCTGAATCAGAAATTCTTCGAGATGCACAGTTTTGCTGATAAGCTGTTTGACTGCTGTGAATGCCGCATCGATTGGTCCGTTGCCGGAAGCAGTCGAGAAGTGCACTTCACCGTTCATCTTTACACCAACAGTAGCAACCGGGATTAATGATTTTCCACAAGAAACCTGAAGAAGATCGAGCTTAAGCGATTTTTCCCCCTGGGTAACTACACCGGCAAGAATTCTTATATCTTCATCATTGATCTCTTTTTTCCTGTCGGCGAGCAGAAGGAAACGATGGTAAATATCATCAATTTCTTCCTTACCAAAGTTGAATCCGAGCAATTCCAAACGATGATTAAGTGCAGCCCTGCCACTACGAGCCGTAAGGATTATTGAAGACTCTCTTATCCCAACCTCAACAGGATCTATTATTTCATAGTTTTCCCTGTTTTTAAGAACGCCATCCTGATGAATACCCGAAGAATGAGCAAATGCATTTCTTCCTACGATTGCTTTATTAGCCTGCACAGGCATGCTCATAAGATTTGAAACAAGCCGGCTTGTACTGAATATCAGTTTTGAATTGATATCTGTTCTTAAATTAAGGTCATGGTGACTTTTAATTATCATGGCAATCTCTTCAAGAGATGTGTTTCCGGCTCTCTCTCCGATACCATTCATAGTCACTTCAACCTGTCTGGCTCCATTGATTATCCCCATCATCGTATTTGCAGTTGCCATGCCCAGATCATTATGGCAATGTGTTGATATTGTGGCTTTATCAATATTCGGTACATTTTCTCTGAGGTATTTTATCTTCTGACCATATTCTTCGGGAAGACAGTAACCTGTCGTATCGGGTATGTTTACAACTGTGGCTCCGGCATTTATGACAGCTTCTATAACTTTAGCCAGGAATTCATTCTCACTTCTGCCAGCATCTTCAGCATAAAACTCAACATCATCAACGAATTTTCTGGCATATTTTACAGCATCTGCTGCTCTTTTCAGAATCTCTTCAGGAGTTGTTTTTATCTTATATTTGATATGAAAATCAGATGTGCCGATGCCGGTATGTATCCTTTTTCTTTTTGCACTCTGAAGAGCCTCAGCTGCTACTTCGATATCTTTTTTAACCGCACGGGTAAGTGCGCAGATAACCGGGTTAGAAACAGCCTTTGAAATCTCAACTACCGATTTGAAATCTCCTGGACTTGAAATGGGAAAACCAGCTTCGATCACATCGACGCCAAGGGCTTCAAGGGCCTGGGCAACTTCAATTTTTTCAATTGTATTTAATTGGCAACCAGGCACCTGTTCTCCATCCCGGAGGGTGGTATCGAAAATAATGACCTTATCTTCCATATTCATGAATTATTTGTATAATGTTTCTATTTCACTGGTCTCAGTTTTCGCACTGCAGCGCCTGCTCTCCACATCTCGGAATTGCCCAGTTCATGCAGTTCGGCATCAAGAACCTGTTTATAATTGACTGCACCGGTTGAATTGAGAACTCTAACACATTCTTCTCCAGATTTAACCTTATTATATAAGTCATTGAAAACAGGAAGCGTTGCCGCTTTAAATTTTGGACGCCAGTCAAGTGCTCCGCGTTGTGCAGTTGCACTGCAGTTGGCGTACATCCAGTCCATTCCATTTTCATCAACCAATCTTATCAGACTCTGGGTCAGCTCCTCGACAGTTTCATTAAAAGCTTCAGACGGACTGTGCCCATTTTTCCTGAGTACCTCATACTGAGCATCCATAATTCCTGCAAGAGCGCCCATCAAAACCCCGCGTTCGCCCGTCAGATCGCTGAAAACCTCCTGTTCAAAAGTAGTAGGGAAGAGATAGCCTGAACCAATAGCAATGCCTAAGGCAAGTGTCCGTTCTTCAGCTCTCCCGGTAAAATCCTGGAATACTGAATAGCTTGAATTAATACCCGCACCTGCCAGGAAATTTCGCCTTACACTTGTTCCTGACCCTTTGGGTGCAACGAGAATAACATCTACAAAATCGGGCGGAATAACTCCGGTATGTTCCTTATAAGTAATTGAAAATCCGTGTGAAAAATATAGTGCATCTCCTTTTTTGAGACATGGTTTTAATTTTGGCCAGATTATACGCTGAGCAGCATCTGAAACGAGATATTGAATTATAGAACCTTTTTTGGCGGCTTCTTCAATAGGAAATAGTGTTTTCCCGGGAACAAAACCATCAGCAACGGCTTTATCCCAGTCGGCCTTGAACTCCGGGGCCTGTCCAATAATAACGTTTATACCATTATCCTTCATATTCATCGATTGTGCAGGACCCTGAACACCATAACCGATAACAGCTACCACTTCATTTTTAAGTACCTCGCGTGCTTTTGAAAGTGAAAATTCTTCCCTTGTAACTACATTTTCGACGACTCCGCCAAAATCAATTTTTGCCATGATCTTAAATATTTAATTATGTGAATAATACTGGTTATACTGTTAAAAATTATTTTCTTCCATCTCCAATTTCTACCTCAACCCCCCATATGGGGTGCTATTGCGCAAATCAAGTCTCCCAATTGGGGGATTCACGGGGTTGCATTTCAATTTAGTGCTGGTTCTGTTTTATAACGATTGGCTTCATCCATCTCTTTCAGATATGCATTTAGCTCCTTAACCTGTTTGGTTATTGCAACACGTCCTGACTTGGCAAACTGCAACAAACCAAATGGTTCAAGCTGAGAAAGTAATTCCGATATCTCTTTTTTGTTGCCTGTTTTTTCAATTACCATATATTCGGGTGATACCTCCAGAATTCTTGCATAGTGAGACCTGACTATATGATCAATCACGTTACCTGACATTAATCCGTTAGTAGTAACCTTAAACAGTGCAATCTCCTGATAAATAATCTGATCGGAGGTATGCACAAACACTTTTAAAACATCGATAAGCTTTTCCATCTGTCTTGCCACCTTCTGGACCATTTCACTTGTTGTATTCACAACAATTGTGAGAAGATACACTCCTTTTACAGCTGATTCGGAGGCGGTGAAACTATCTATATTAATCTGTCTTCGTGTCAAAATTATTGTTATCTGACCAAGGATCCCGATATGATCCTCAGTGAATACTGATATTGTAAATTCCTGTTTCATTTTCTATTATTTTTTTCTCTGTGTTACTCTGTGTCACCTCTGTGGTTCTCTGTGTAACAATTTGTAAGAACGTATACATAGTTGCTCGAAGGAGTCACAGAGTTTCACAGAGATCTTAATTTAATAAGTTAATCTAACTTCGGAAACCGATGATCCGGGTTCCACCATGGGGAAGACATTTCCTTCCTTCTCTATTACAATGTCAAGCAGAAATGGTCCCTCTCCGGCAAGCATTTCTTCCATTGAATTTCTGAGCTCTTCTCTTTTCGAAACTTTTTTAGCCGGAATATTGTACGCATTGGCAATCATTACAAAATCAGGATTAACCAATTTTGTCGAAGCATATCTCTTTTCGAAAAACATATCCTGCCACTGACGTACCATACCCAGGAAGTTATTATTAAGAACTATTATTTTAACAGGCACATTATATTGCAGAATAGTTCCTAACTCCTGTATTGTCATCTGGAGACCTCCATCTCCCACGAATGTAACAACAATTTTATCCGGTCTTCCTATTTTGGCGCCAATACCTGCCGGAAGTCCGAATCCCATCGTTCCCATTCCACCTGAGGTTACCAGGCTGTTAGGATGATTGAATTTATAATACCTGGCAGCATACATCTGATTTTGTCCAACATCTGTCACGATTATTGCTTCTCCTTTTGTTATCTCTGATATCAGAGTGACAACTTCACCCATCTTTATTTCTCCTTTATCGGGCTTTGTCTCAGGTTTTATAACTTTCTCATATTCAATTTTATCACAAATTCTGAATTCTCTGATCCATTTTTCAAAAGAGTTCTCTTTGACAAGAGGGATCAGGCATTTAAGAGCCTCTTTTGCATCATTGTGTATTTCAACATCGACGATAACGTTTTTATTTATCTCAGCCTCATCAATCTCGATATGAATTATCGTTGCTTTCTTCGCATATTTCTTAAGATTACCTGTAACACGGTCATCGAAACGCATTCCAACTGCAATAATAAGGTCTGCTTCATTTGTGAGGAGATTAGGTCCGTAGTTGCCATGCATACCCAGCAGACCGGTGAACAAACGATGATCTGAAGGGAACCCCGAAAGACCCAGCAAGGTTGACGCAACAGGTATTCCTGTCTTTTCTGCAAATGCTTTCAATTCGTCTTCTGCTCCTGAAATCAAAACTCCATGACCCGCAAGAATCAACGGTCTTTCAGCATGGTTTATCATTATAGCAGCAGATTCTATTGCTTTTGTATGCAATGGAATGTGAGGATTATAACTTCTTATGTAGTCACATTTTTTATACTTGAAATTAAGTTTTTCGAGCTGGGCATCTTTTGTTATATCAATCAGAACAGGACCTGGCCGACCGGTTTTAGCGATATAAAAAGCTTTTGCAATCACTTCAGGTATATCCTGAGGTTTTTTTACCTGGCAATTCCATTTTGTAACAGGCATTGAAACTCCTATAATATCAGTTTCCTGGAAAGCATCTGTGCCGATAAGACCAGATACCACCTGGGCTGTAATGAATACAACAGGAACAGAATCAAGAAATGCGTTGGCAATGCCAGTTACAAGATTTGTGGCACCCGGACCTGAAGTGGCAAAACAAATACCCGGCCTTCCTGTAACCATAGCATATGCCTGAGCGGCATGTGCTGCTCCCTGTTCGTGACGCGTCAGAATGTGCCGAAGCCTGTCCTCATAATCCATAAGCTTGTCATATACAGGCATTATAGCACCACCCGGATAGCCAAAAATAGTATCCACTCCTTCCTCAATCAGACATTGCAGAATAGCCTCTGCTCCTGTAATATGTTCCTGTCCATTGAGTTCCATTGTTGCATGTTCTTTTTCCTGTTCAGTCTTCATAAAATTATCGTCTTTATGTCTCTTAGTCTCTTAGTCTATTTGTCATGCAGTCATGCAGTCTTGCGGTCTTGCAGTCTTGCAGTCTTGCAGTCTTGCAGTCTTATGATCAACCTGTTATTTCAAATCAATCTGACCGCTCCAAGATCCGCGCTGCTTACATTAGCTGCATAAGCTTTTAATGCAGATGAAATTACCCGGTTACGCATTTCAGGTAAATAAGCTCTGTCTCCTTTTGATTCCTCTTCTTCTTTTCTCATTTGCAACTCCTCATCTGATAAAATGACATTAATTTTTCTTTCACTGATGTTTATTTCAATACGATCGCCTGTTCTAATCAGTGCAAGTTCACCTCCTGATGCCGCTTCAGGTGATACATGACCGATAGATAAACCGGAAGAGCCACCGGAAAACCTTCCATCGGTTATGAGTGCACATTTTTTATCGAGCCCCCTCGATTTCAGGTATGAAGTGGGATAGAGCATCTCCTGCATACCCGGACCACCCTTTGGGCCTTCGTATCTGATTACTACCACATCACCCTCTTTTACAGCTCCTTTCAGGATTCCATCAGCAGCAGCATCCTGTGATTCAAAGATTATGGCATTGCCTGTGAATGAAAAAAGTGATGAGTCAATACCTGCGGTTTTAACTATGCACCCTTTCCGTGCAATATTTCCAAAAAGCACAGCGAGCCCGCCATCCTTATTGTATGGATATTCGACGGACCTGATGCATCCTTTTTCCCTGTCAGTATCAAGTTCTTCATACATAGTATTATGTGATCCCATCTTCAGGTTTTTTGCCATGGAAGGGGCACTCTTATAAATATCCAAAGCGGCAGGCTGAACTTTGGATCCCTTTATATCCCAATCTGAAACAGCTTCACGAAGAGTCGGATAATCCACCCTTTTTACATTTAGGTCAATAAGGTTTCCGCGTTCCAGTTCACCCATTATTCCCAGGATACCTCCTGCACGGTTAACATCCTGTAAATGATATTGTGAACTTGGGGCTACCTTACAAATGTTGGGAATTTTACGTGAGAGTCTATCGATATCACTCATTGTGAAATCAACACCTGCTTCCTGAGCTATGGCTAGAAGATGAAGAACCGTATTTGTAGATCCGCCCATAGCTATATCGAGCGACATAGAATTTATAAATGCCTGTTTTGTTGCAATTGAACGGGGAAGAACCGAATCATCTCCATCATTGTAATACCTGTTTGCCAGATCGACAATTAATCCGGCGGCTTTTTCAAAGAGGTGTACCCTGTTAATGTGAGTTGCAACAATGGTCCCGTTTCCCGGAAGTGAAAGTCCCAATGCCTCTGTCAGGCAGTTCATTGAGTTAGCGGTGAACATCCCGGAACATGAACCACATGTAGGACATGCAGATTTTTCAATCTCATACAGATCACTGTCACTGATTGAGTCATCAGCACCGGCAACCATTGCATCTACAAGATCAAGATACTTGTTATTAAAACGTCCGGCTTCCATAGGCCCTCCTGAAACAAAGACTACCGGAATATTAATTCTCATAGCTGCCATCATCATTCCCGGAGTAATCTTGTCGCAGTTGCTTATGCAGATCATCGCATCCGCAAGATGTGCATTGCAGACATATTCAACACTGTCAGCGATTAATTCTCTCGATGGGAGAGAGTAGAGCATTCCCTCATGACCCATTGCAATCCCGTCGTCGATAGCTATCGTATTGAATTCGGCAGCAAAGAGACCTCTTTTCTCAATCTCCTTTTTAACAATCTGACCTATCTCGTGAAGATGAGTATGCCCGGGTACAAATTGTGAAAATGAATTAACAATAGCAATTATGGGTTTTCCCATTTGTTCTTCCTTCATGCCGTTGGCACGCCAAAGGCTTCTTGCCCCTGCCATATTTCTGCCGGTAGTCGTTTTTGAGCTTCTGAGTTGGTTCTTCATTTTAAAAATCATATTAAAAAAAAAACTTCCCGGTTTCCCGGAAAGCTTCTTTATGTCTATAGTATCACATATTATTCCCGGGTCATGTGCGATGAGCAATAATGAGGACGAGGATTATAATATGGATTAAAGATATTTTCATTGTTTTATTATAAATTGACGGACAAATGTATCTATATTTTTAATATATCAAAGAAAAATTACTGTTTTTCTTCATTTTAGTTATTATTTTTTACCCCCAACCTGTCTGAAAAGGGACAAATACTGTTTATTTTAGGGAATTCTGCATGGTAAGAATTATAGCGGGTAATAGCAGTGAGGCGGTAGTAATTTGGGATCATAGAATGTTATGAAACTATTAATTTCACCTTTCGAATTTTTAAAATCATTTATTCTATATTCTAAATATTTATTATCTTGTACATAATAATACAATCTCCATAACAAGCTGAATATGAAAGTTATCACTTTTCTATTTTCAACATTGCTTTTCTTTTCCGTTTCATTTGCGCAGAAGAAACCAGTAGAAAATCAGAAAAGTAACAGGATTGAAAAGATAATTAATTCCCAGTGGACTTTCAATTATTTCCCCTCTCCAAGTGCAAATAAAGGATACGAAGCTCCGGGATTCGATGATTCCAGGTGGCCGGCGATAAGTATTCCACATACCTGGAGCACCTACGAAACTACTGGTGAACTGCATCCTTTTATCAGGAATACTACGGAATCAGATAATCCTTACTGGTGGATGGGATGGGGCTGGTACAGGAAGCACTTTTCTATTGGTGTTGAATATTCCGACCGGAAGGTTTTTATTGAGTTTGAAGGCGTTCAGAAATATTGCAAAATCTGGCTCAATGGTAAATATCTTGGCGATCACAAGGGAGGGTATGGTTCTTTCGATTTTGATATTACAGCAGATGTAAAACCCGAAGAAGATAATGTCCTAGCAGTTGCTGTAAATAACCGGCAGAACGATGAGTTCAGGATACCTCCGCTAGCTCCAGCCAGTTTTAATGTCTATGGCGGTATCTACAGAGATGTAACAATAGTCCTTAAAGATAAACTATTCATTCCTATGCAGGGCTCTGCGACCCATGAGGGAGGAACATTTGTTACTACGCCGATGGTTTCAGAAAAAGAGGCTGTTGTAAGGGTACAGACATGGGTAAAAAATGATAATCTGCAAAAGGAAACCTGTACTTTACTAACCTCTATTGCAGACGCTACAGATAAAGTTATTCAGGTAATTAAATCGGAAAATGTTATAAATCCCGGCCAGCTTTTTAAATTCGATCAGACCAGCAAACCCATTAAAAACCCTCATTTATGGTCAAATGATGACCCTTATCTCTACAAGGTTTATACTCAGGTTATTGAAGGTAAAACGGTAGCTGATAATTATTCAGGTCCACTCGGTTTTCGTTGGATAAGATGGGATTATAAAGAGAACTTTCTCTATGTAAATGATAAGAAAATGATTATTCACGGAGGAACTCGTCACCAGGAGTATCCATGGCTTGGAGACGCCATTCCAAAGTGGATTACAATTATGGATTATACAGATATGGCTGAAAACCTTAATTATAACTTCGTAAAGACTGCACATTATCCCAATGATAAACTTGTATATGACTTAGCTGATAAGCAAGGTATAGCGATTGATGAGGAATCTCCCAGTATTAATAACCAGGATTTCTCTGCGGAGGTTCAGGAACAGCAAATGAAAGAGATGATACGTCGCGACCGTAACCATCCCAGCATAATGTTATGGAGTATGGGAAACGAGACCAACCATGCTGTCGATTCAAAATTCGCGGTAGCTGAAGATACGACAAGGATATTGACTGCATGCCAGGTTACAGATGGTTCTGCGGGCACTTTTGTTAAGCTTACCAATGAAAACCTCGCACTTGAAGATATTTCGAAATTTACCATCAGGGGATGGAATAACCTGGATATTAACGACCTGAAACCGACTGAAAAACTTAAGAATGGGACTGATGGACACGAATTGAGCATGATAAAAGCCGGTGAAGCAACAGAAATCGGAAACTTGGGTAACTGGCTTTATGGAGACCACGGCGCTGACAAGGATTACGTTAATTCACCACTTCAGCATGTTGATCCTTCAGGTACTGTGGATGTTTACAGGATACCTAAATTAATGTACTTTTTCTGGCAGGCTATCTATGGTAAAAATTTAATGGTTTTTATTCAACCATCTTATTGGCGATCTCAATATATCGGACTAAAGGAAGATATATCCGTGAATTCCAATTGTGATAAGGTTGAGCTTAAGGTCAATGGTGTAAGCAAAGGATTCCAGTCGCCTGACCAGTCTAATTTCCATTGTGTTACTTTTAAGAATGTATTGATTGAGAAAGGGATAATAAGCGCAGTTGGAACTAAAGTCGAAAAAACAATACAGACAGAGGTTGTAATGGCCGGAGAACCGGCAAAAATAGTTGTTATCGGGTCACAGAATAAAATAAAGGCCGACCGTGGTTCCGTTGTCATTATTACAGCGGATATTGTTGATTCCAGGGGAATTCATGTTCAGGGCGCCAACAATGCAATTAAATGGACTCTGACCGGACCTGCAACCCTGGTAGGCCCGTCAGTTTATGAATCAGATATTAACAAACATCATGAGATTGATGGTGTCTGGTATATGGAGATGCCAATATCAAACGTGATAAGATCCACAGGTAAGCCTGGAAAGATAAATGTCTCCGTATCATCAAGCGGACTGGCTTCAGGAACATTTGATATCGAGGCAGAAGAAATGGAATCTGAAAATTCGGTTATTGTCGAGCCGGTTCTGAAAGATGAAGGACGAATCGGTGTTTCCAAAATTTTACTCAAGGTAAACAGACTGGACGAAATTCCGCGTGAAATAAAAATGAATTATGATGAACTCAATCTTGGGTCATCTGATAAACATGGATATATCATGATGATCAATGATTATATATTTAAGAATAATCCTTCTTTAGATACCGCCACAATTGAATTCAGGTCGTTAGGTGATTTGTTTAGTTCCCAACTTTTGAATTCCGGCGGACACCTTAATGCCAATGACTACAATTTCAATATTGATCATTACAATAATTGCAGGCTGATAAGCGGCTATATAAATAATACAAAACTTCCGCCGCTTTTTAAAGAAGGGTTGAAAAAATACTATTCAGATGCTATCATTAAAAAAGGTAGTGAAAAAAATGCTGGTGAAGAGATGAACTGGCTGAACTGGATCCCTTCAGGGGGTACAGTTGTAATTTATCAGGATGAAAAAGGTAATGTTAATTTGAAAGGGGCTATTTTATCTAAGAGTTCAGGACTTGCGGATATAATAGCTGTGGTTTATCCGAAATTCGTGAATTTTTCACTTGAAGCAAAAGAACGGGCTTTGTTATTTATCAGTAAAATGAATCCTTATATACATGCTACTTCAATAAGTGATCAAAACAGGGAGGGAGATAATATTAAACAGAACAATGTCTCCTTTAGTGCCGAAAAAGGGCAACCGATCTTAGTACCCTTACTGAAATTTATCTCCGAATAAATAACTATGGGCCTCTCCGCATGAGGGAAAGAAGGTCCGAGTGTTCTGTATATCAAAAAAAAAGAACTGTCACAACTTATCCCGCTTAGGCAGGAAAGGAACACAAAGAAACCTCAGAGTACCACAAAGATTACTTAGTATTTATTTTGTGAAAAATTAAATAATACATACTTTTACTTTTCATGTTCCTGTTATTTTAATTAATTAATAATAAGGAACTTATAGATTCTGAATTACTAGACCTGGACATTAAAATCTAAACCTGATAAAAATGAAAAGAAGAAATATTATTTCTGTGGTCCTTTTACTGGCTGTAACAAGCACTATATTTTCCACCTTTTATTCATTTATGAAAATACCTCAGAAGAACCTGGGACTGCAGCTGTATTCCATACGTGATTCCATCATGAAGGACGTACCAGCTGCTATCGCCAAAGTAGGTAAAATGGGTTATAAATTTGTCGAGCCTGCAAATTATGCCGACGGAAAACTTTATGGAATGAAGCCTGCTGCATTTAAAACTCTTTGTCAATCAAATGGGTTGACTATATTAAGTTCTCATGTCGGACAGCCTTTGCCTGATTCTGCAAACTTCGGAAAGACCATGGCATGGTGGGACGCATGCATTGATGCTCATGTTGCTGCCGGTGCAAAATTCCTTGTTCAGGCATCTATGGGTGAAGGAGCATATCGTAATCTCGATACTTTGAAGCGTTACTGTGATTATTTTAATATGATTGGCGAAAAATGCAAAGCCAAAGGTATTCGGTTCGGGTACCATAACCATAGTAAAGAATTCTCTACCAAACTGGATGGTCAGACAATTTACGACTTCATGCTTGCAAATACTGATCCTTCTAAAGTTATGTTCGAGATGGATCTATACTGGGTAGTAATGGGCGGAGCTAAACCTGTTGATTATTTTAATAAGTATCCGGGTCGTTTTGAGCTCTGGCACATAAAAGACAAAAAAGAAATCGGAGGAACAGATACGATGATGGATTTTGCTTCAATATGGGCCGCTGCTGCTAAATCAGGTATGCAGTATGGTGTGGTTGAAGTTGAAGAGTATAGTTTCGATCAGTTTACAAGTTGCCAGAAAAGCATTGATTTTCTTAACGCTGCACCTTATGTTGTAATGCCTAAATAGGTATAAAAGAAAATTATACATTAAAATGATTAAGGGAGAGCATTTAATATTATTTGTGCTCTTTTTACAAATACTAGCACTGCAAACAAAGCACTTATTATGGATAACAATTTTCATTTTACAGGCAAGGAAACTGCAAGACCTTTTCTTAGGTATTTTTTTAGGTTTCTATTTGTTTTTTTAATACCGATCCCGATATTTTTGCTAACCCGCTGCCAGACAAATAAATCGGTAGTTTCTGAAGGCGATGTACCAGCATTTCACAAATGGGCGCCGACACCTCCCATGGGATGGAACAGCTGGGATTGTTATGGTCCGACTGTTATGGAAGATGAAGTGAAGGCAAATGCCGATTATATGGCAAAGAACCTTAAAAAACTTGGATGGGAATATATTGTTGTGGATATTCGATGGTATGTGGCAAATGATAAATCAGGTGGTTATAATGAAGATAATCCCATATACTCTCTTGACGAATATGGCCGGTTTACTCCTGCTCTAAACCGTTTCCCTTCAGCAGCAAACGGGAACGGATTTAAGTCTTTGGCCGGTTATATTCATAGTAAGGGTTTGAAATTTGGAATTCACATGATGCGGGGAATCCCTGTAATAGCCGTCAAGAATAATACTCCGATTCTTGGAAGTACTTCCAAAGCCCAGGATATTTATTCTGCCGAAGGTCAATGCATGTGGCTTAAAGATATGTACACTATTGTTGCAGGAAAATCTGGAGCACAGGAATACTACAATTCCCTGTTTAAGCTTTATGCATCATGGGGACTTGATTTTGTAAAAGTCGATGATCTTTCAGGTCGTACTAAGGAAATTGAAATGGTCAGAAAAGCTATCGATAGTTGTGGGAGACCAATAGTTATAAGCATTTCTCCAGGCGGAGACAGACCGGAAGCAATTGATTTCCTGGAGAAAAATGTAAATATGTGGCGCACTTCAAATGATTTCTGGGATAACTGGCAAGCACTTAAAAATCAGTTTAGAATTCTTAATAGCTGGGCAGGACTTGGGGTGCAGGGCTGTTACCCTGACGGAGACATGCTTCCTCTAGGCAAGATAGGTCTGAGAGCCGAACGCGGAGGTCCAAGGATGACAGGATTCACAAAAGATGAACAATATACTTTGATGTCACTTTTTTCGATATTCCGTTCCCCGTTAATGTTTGGTGGTGATTTGCCAAGTAATGACGATTTTACATTATCACTGATCAACAATAAGGATGTTCTGGATATAAATCAGCACAGCGCCAACGGGAAACAGCTTTTCAGGGAGAATGATCTTATTGCATGGACCTCCGATGATCCCAAAACAGGAGATAAATACCTGGCATTGTTTAATGCTTCTGATCAACAGCCGGTTGTCGAAAGCAAATCACTCTGGAAAAGTGAACTGGTTACACTGGAAACACCCGGACAGAGTGTAGATATTGACATCAATATTAGTGGCGCTAAAAAGTTGTACCTCGTAGCAACTTCTGATGATGTCATTGGTTTTGCAAGGCATAATTGTGACTGGATAGAACCTAAGCTCTCAGGTCCTAAAGGTTCTGTTAATCTTACTGACCTGAAATGGGCCAAAACTTCCGGTGGACGGGGAGAACCTGTTATTAATCAGGCAGCCAGGGGAGAAAAATTGTCGGTTAACGGGAAAGTATATAATAATGGTATCAATGTTAATGCTACTACAATTATTGAATACGATTTACCCGCAAGAATGACAAAGTTCAAAGCAAAAGCAGGTCTGCAAAATGTGGTTCCAGCAGGCGTTATAATCAATAATGATCCGGAATCTCAGCTAAGAATGAACAATACCGCAAAATTCATGGTATTCGTTGAAGACCCTGCCGGTCCCAAACCAGATGACACAGCTTCAATTTCGGTAAAATTTGAACAGATGGGATTAAAAGGTACTCATACTGTAAAAGATCTGTGGAGTGGCAAAGAACTTGGAAATTTCACAGACTCATTTACCCGGACTATTAACCGTCATGGAGCCGGACTTTACAGAATACATTAAAAAAACAGAATTTCTCATCTTTTCTGCAAGATTGAAATGATGTATTTTTATTTATATCCCGCTCTTTTTACTATTAAAAATGGGAGTATCCTGGGCAAATTAAAAGCATTAATATGAAGAAATTATTTTATTTATTCCTGTTTTTTACTTCCGGAATTATATGTCAGGCTCAGACTGTCAATGTCATTTCAGTTAATGCTGACAAACCTGGCTCTTCGATTCAGCCAACCATGTGGGGCATTTTCTTTGAAGATATAAACTTTGCTGCCGATGGTGGTATTTATGCTGAAATGGTCAAGAATCGTTCATTCGAATTTTATAAACCCATGATGGGGTGGAAAATTCTGAAGCCCGATACCACAACAGGTGTTTTGATTATTAACAGAGGTGAGACGAACCCGGCCAATCCTCGCTTCGCCAGGATTACGGTAGCTCCGGGTGAAGCTTCATTCGGGTTATCCAATGGCGGTTTCAGAGGAATGGGAATTAAAAAGGGAATGACCTATCATTTCTCAGTTTTAGTCAGACAGCTTGAAGGTAGTACTTTGAAAATACGGATCGAACTGGTGAATCCAAAAGGAGAAGTGATTGGAACAACCAACCTGAATCCGGAAGCAAAAGAGTGGAAAAAATACGCTGTTAGTTTTATGGCAACAGCTGCCGAACCAAAAGCTATACTGAACTTGTGGTTTGAAGGAAACGGCTCTTTTGACATTGATATGATTTCACTTTTCCCTGATGATACCTGGAAAAACCGTCCCGGCGGACTGCGTTCCGATTTAGTGCAATTGCTTGCCGATCTGAAACCCGGTTTCCTTCGTTTCCCGGGCGGGTGTATTGTTGAAGGCCGGGATCTGGAAAACCGGTATCAATGGAAAAAAACAATAGGAAATATTCAAGACCGCCACCTGATAGTGAACCGGTGGAATACCGAATTTGCCCACCGTCTAACACCCGACTATTTTCAATCGTTCGGAATGGGTTTTTTTGAATATTTTCAACTGGCTGAAGACATAGGTGCAGAACCTTTGCCAGTACTAAATTGTGGCATGGCCTGCCAGTTCAATACTGCTGAAGTTGTGCCGATGGATCAACTTGATCCTTATATTCAGGATGCACTGGATTTAATTGAGTTCGCGAATGGTTCCATTGATTCAAAATGGGGAAAGATACGTGCCGGGATGGGACATCCGGCTCCTTTTAACATGAAGTTCATTGGTATTGGTAATGAACAATGGGGCTCACAATATATTGAACGGTACAAGGTGTTTGTAAAAACTATTAAAGAAAAGTATCCTGACATCAGAATTGTTACCGGAACCGGTCCATCTCCATCAGGAAAGGACTTTGATTACGCTTCAAAGGAATTGAAAAAACTGAATGCCCAGATTGTTGATGAACATTATTATGCTAATCCCGATTGGTTTCTTCAGAATGCCACGCGCTATGACAACTACGAACGTAACAGCTTCAAAATATTTGCCGGCGAGTATGCAGCACAAAGTAAATTTACCTGCAGCCCCGACAATCAGAATAATTGGAAATGTGCTTTATCGGAAGCTGCTTTCATGACAGGCTTGGAACGGAATGCCGATATTGTGAATATGTGTTCATATGCTCCTCTATTTGCGCATGTGGATGCATGGCAATGGACACCCGACCTGATCTGGTTTGATAATCTCAAATCGTTTGGAACGACCAATTATTATGTCCAGAAATTGTTCTCCAATAATAAGGGAACGGAGGTTCTGTCTATTTTTATGGAAAACAAACCGCTCACAGGACAAAATGGGATGTATGCCTCGGCGGCTTTTGATAAAAATTCGAATGAAATTATATTGAAACTGATAAATTCAACTGAAAAAACTCAAACAACGAAAGTTGTTATTGAGAGCACTAAAAAACTTGGACCAATTGGTAAAATTTTTGTTCTGAAAAACGAGGACCTCAGCAAAGTCAATTCATTGGAGCAACCCAAACTTATAAGCCCGTCTGAAGACGAATTTGCAGTTAAAGGGAAAACTCTAAGTCAGCTACTTGAACCATATTCATTTTCCGTTCTTCGGATTAAGGTAATGAAATAAAATGAACTAACCCGGGTTCAGACCCGATTGATTCGTATTAACAGGTTAAAATTAATATCCGATATGAAATCATTTATTTCACTTGTAGTTAGTCTTTTACTCCTGTTTACGAATGAAGGCTATATATATGGGCAGTCCAGGATTACTAAATCAAAGAACCCCTCAAATGCCACATACTTTTCTCTCGATGGTCAGGCATTGGCAATGGGCAACACTCATGACACTGATGGTAATATTCATAAATTTAGTTCTCCGGCACTGCACGTTGTCCGTACAAAATCAAATTCTCCTAAAGGTACAATGTTACTTTTTCCAGGTGGTGAATATGAAATCTTGAATTTAAAACATGAGTGTGAAAAAATGGTATCCTCTTTAAATACCGAGGGCTACGATGTTGCCATCCTTGAATACCATATAAAAGATCCTGGGGTCCGCAATATGGCTTTGGTTGATGCTATGAAGGCCTTTCGGCTTCTTAAGTCAGACAGGAAGTCATTTGGATTGCGTGGTGATCGTCTGGATATTATAGGTTTGTCTTCTGGAGGGCATCTAGCTGCAAGAACAGTCCAAAAACTTGGGGATAACGAACAACCTGATGATTTAATTCTTATTTCTCCGGAATATTTAAATGAAACCTTGAATGGTACTGTATTTCCGGCAGTAATGCCTCCCCTACAGCCAACTGCCAGGCTATTTGTTTCATTTTCCATTGAGGATAATAAAGCATGGATCCAAAGTGGTGAGGAATATTCCAAAATCTGGAAGGGATATGACGGACAGTCATCGTATTATTTATCGACCGACAGTGCACATAAAACCGACAATGAGAAGAAAATGTCGGATAGTGAAATTATGTTGCTTCTTAAACCATTTCTGGAGGCAAAGTCTGAAGTAACTGTATCGGGTCCAAATCCAGCAGCTATGCTTGTCGAAGGATATGCTTCAAGACGCCATGCTGAAAAACTTACTCTCGTTGCGAAAAAGAAGTTTGATCTGATATTAATTGGTAACTCTATTACCAACAATTTCGAGAAACCCGAATATCAACCGGTATGGAACCAGTTTTTTGCTTCGCGAAATGCCTTGAATCTGGGTACCAGCGGTTATCGTACAGAAAATATTATCTGGAATATACAAAATGGCGAACTAGAGGGACAATCGCCAAAAGTGGTTATACTAGAAATAGGTACTAATAATGTTGACGAAAAGAATTACCCTACACGCCATACGGCCGGTCAGCTCGCTGGAGGAATAGAAACAATTGTAAAATTATTGCGCGAAAAACTTCCTGACGCAAAAATTATCATACTTCGTTGTTTCCCGGGTTGTTATGGAGGTCCAAACCCGACTTCTCACCGTGTTATACTCGAGCGGGCTTCGGATATCGTTTCCAGGCTTGCCGACGGAAAACATATTTTCTATTGCGACATAAACCATGTGTTTCTCAATTTAGATGGATCGCTCAACCATAATATATTAGGAGATTGGCTGCACCCGACACCTTCAGGGGCTAAAGCCTGGGCACAGGCCATGGAACCTCTGCTTTCTGAACTAATGGGAGATAAATCACTTGATACGGAAATTTCATCAAATACAGCAATTGTACCCGTTCCTAAACTGGAAAATGATAGTTATGACTGGTGGAGCCGCCATTCCGAAGTCCTCAGAATAAAAGATTCCATCAATCCAGAAATTGTTCTTATTGGCAATTCCATAACGCATTTCTGGGGAGGAGAACCAAAGTTGAAAGATACCGATGGAAAGCCAAGAAATCCGAATGGCCCCAAAACGTGGGATTCATTGTTTGGCAACTACCGTGTATTGAATCTTGGTTTCGGTTGGGACCGCACACAAAATGTTATTTGGCGGCTCGATCATGGAGAGCTTGATGGGCTTCATCCAAGGATCGTTATTATCAACATTGGCACCAACAATACAAGTGAAACCTCAAATGCACGAAAAAACACTGCAAAGGAAATCGTTGATGGTATCAATGCTATCTGTATGCGAGTACGCTCCAAGGTTCCCGAAGCAAAAATAATATTAATGGCTATCTTTCCCCGCGAACAAAATCCAACAGATCCGCGGAGGGTACTGATAAAAGAAATTAATGAACAACTTGTAACATTTGCAAATGATCATAAAATAACTTTTGTTGATATCGGACCAGGAATGCTTGATGCAGATGGACACTTCCTTCCAGGTACGACTTTCGATTTCTGTCATCCTACAGAAAAAGGATATCAAATATGGGCCGATGGTATTCGTTCTCTTATTTCTGAGCCATAATATAAAATGATTGATTCACAGAAATACCGAAAAAATAATAAACACATATTAATAAAGATTAACTAATTAAATAAAGAATGACGACTTTTGTATTCTTGTTGAGGGTAGGTGGCTGGCCGAATAAGATTCAACCAGCCTCTTCAACACTTTATCTGAATAAATTTTCATTATACAGAGAGATTTGAAGAATCTCACTATTTTGTAAGTCATTAAAGAAAATTGATTGTTTTGATTATAACTTAAAATTTAGCAATGAAACTTAAACCATTAAGAATTAAAGAAGTCCTGTGTGTATTGGCATTAACAGTTCTGTCTGTTGTTGCTCAGGCAAAAGTAGTATCATTTACAAAGGACAACGATGGGATAACCTTTAAGCTGGATAAAGGTTTGATGAAAGTTAAAGTATGCTCTGATAACATTATTGAAGTGAAATATACTGTACTGCAGGATTTTCTGATGAAGACATCGCTGGTAATTACTAACGGCTGGAAGAAAGGCACAAAATTCACCCTCTCTGAAAATAAGGAAGAGATTGTTATTATTACAGGAAAATTGAAAGTTTGGATAAACAGGAGCACAAATGCGATCAGGTTTACTGATCTGAAAGGATCAACAATACTGTCTGAAGACGCGGGAAATGGGAAGAATATGACTCCGGCTGTAATTGCAGGTTTACAGGTTAATAATTGCACTACACAGTTTCTTTCCCCGGCCAATGAAGCACTTTTCGGTTTAGGATGTCATCCTGAAGATTCACTGTCAATTAATTATAAAGGCCGTAACCAGGATCTGGTTATAAAATACATGACCGGTGCTATACCAGTTATATTATCTACCAGAGGGTACGGACTTCTGTGGGACAACTACTCGCCTTCATATTTTTATGGCGGTGAGGCAGGAAATACTAAATTCAAGTATATGTCAGAAAGTGGAGAGATGGTTGATTACTACTTTATTTACGGACCTTCCTTTGACAGTATCATAGCATCATACCGGGAAGCAACAGGAGAAGCGCCTATGTTTCCAAAATGGGCCTTCGGGTTGTTCCAGTCGCAGGACAGGTACAAAAGCCAGGCTGAAGTATTATCCGTAAAAGATAATTACCGCAAAAACAATATCCCTGTTGACTGTATTGTACAGGACTGGTTTTACTGGGAACCCGATGTCATTGGATCTCATAAGTTCTGGCCTGAGAGATATCCCGATCCAAAAGCAATGGTCGCAGAATTGCATAAGGCAAATATTCACGCCATGATCTCTATATGGCCGGTTATGGCAAAGGGTACAGCCAATTATAATGCCATGGCCAAGGCCGGCAATCTCACAACAATTTTGTGGGATAATGTAATGACCCATACCTTTGATAACTATTATGATGCTCACAGTGAAAAGGCTCGCAAGATGTACTGGGACCAGGCAAGGGACAGTCTTATAAAACCCCAGGGCTGGGATGCATGGTGGGTTGACCAGTGCGAACCGGATAATGGTACGCTTCTTGATGAAAGGCGAAAAGCCGTCTTTGCTATCGGCAAGGGAATCGACTATTTTAATACATATTCTTTAATGCATTCCACTGGCCTGTATGAAAACTGGAGAAAAGATATCCCAGAAAAGAGAGCATTTTTTCTGATCCGTCAGGCATTTGCAGGGCAACAAAGGAACGCTGCAACATTATGGTCGTCAGATATTACATGTACCTGGAATGCTTTCAGGAACCAGGTGCCTCAGGGAATTAACGCGTGTGTATCGGGCATTCCTTACTGGACTTCAGATATTGGTGGCTACCATTTTCATTGGCAGGCTCTAGACTGGTCAGCGCCGAAAAACCGTGAGCTCTTTACACGATGGTTTCAGTTCGGAACATTCAGTCCTATTTTCAGAATTCATGGGAAAGGCGAAAGGGCTCTATTCTCCGATAACTGGGATGCAACAACGAAATCCATTTTGTTGAATTATGACAATCTGCGCTACCGGCTTTTACCGTACATTTATTCCCTTGCGTGGAAGGTAACCAATGAAGGCTATACCATTATGCGTTCGCTTGCTTTCGATTTTCCTGATGATGATGCTATTAAATCAATTCCTGATCAGTATATGTTTGGTCCGGCTATTATGGTGAACCCGGTCACAAAGAGTTTATATAATCTTTCAAATAGCCAGGATATTAAGAAAACAAGAAAGGTATATCTTCCGAAAATGTCCGACTGGTACGATTTCTGGACTGGTAAATTGGTTAACGGCGGACAAACTATTGATGCTGATGCTCCGATCGAAACCATTCCTCTTTATGTAAGGGCCGGTTCAATTATTCCAATGGGACCTTATCTGCAGTACGCAACAGAAAAAGCTGCTGATCCTATTGAAACGCGTGTTTATACAGGAGCAAATGCAGATTTCGTCCTTTACGAGGACGAAAACGATACCTATAGTTACGAATCAGGCAAGTATTCCACAATTGCCATGAACTGGAATGAAGCTGAAAAAACCTTTACAATAAAAGACAGAAATGGTAAATTCCCCGGGATGTTGGAGAATAGAACATTTATAATTGTCTGGGTTAACAGTATTAATGGCACCGGAGTAGAACCTACTAAAAAGGGAGAGATTATCCAGTATACCGGGAAAGAAATTAAAATTAAAAAGTTATAAAACCCATAAAAAGGCGTCTTTCAACTGAGGGGATACGGAAAGCCACCACTTTTATGTCTGATAGTAGAATTTAAAGTTTGTGATTTAGATCAGAATAAAAGGACATTTTTAATGAATTTATGGTCATTGAGAGATTGTTATAGTAAAAATAATCTTACTTTTGTACTTTAAAGTAATCGCGAAAGTTACCGTGTAAGTAAGTATTAAAATTTGAAAATTATGAAAAAGATTATTGTCGCAGGAGCAGGAGGTTTTATTGGCGGACACCTTGTTAAAGAACTGGTTAAGAAAGGTAATAGTGTTCGTGCAGTTGATTTAAAACCTCTTAACGAATGGTATCAGGTCTCAGATGAGGCAGATAACCTCGTGCTGGATCTACGTCTGAGAGAAAACTGTTATAGAGCTGTAAATGGTTATAATGAAGTTTTTAATCTGGCTGCAGATATGGGAGGTATGGGATTTATTGAAAATAACAAGGCAGCATGTATGATCAGTGTTCTGATAAATACTCATCTTCTTCTTGCTTCAAAGGATTGCGGTATAGGCAGGTTTTTCTATGCCTCGTCAGCCTGTGTTTACAATGGTGACAAGCAGACCGATCCGCATAATCCGGGCTTAAAAGAATCCGATGCTTATCCGGCGTTGGCGGAGGATGGTTACGGATGGGAAAAATTATTCAGCGAGCGCATGTGCCGTCATTTCAGGGAAGATTTTGGCCTTACTACAAGAGTTGCAAGATTCCATAACGTTTATGGTCCTTACGGGACTTTTGATGGTGGTCGTGAAAAAGCACCGGCAGCTATCAGCCGTAAAGTAATTGAAGCCGGTATTACCGGGAAAAAGGAGATAGTGATCTGGGGAGATGGACTTCAAACCAGGAGCTTTATGTACATAGATGATTGCATCAAGGGAATACAGGATATTATGTACAGCAATATTGAAGAGCCGCTTAATCTTGGAAGCAGCGAAATGGTCTCAATTAACCAGCTTGTTGATATAGTTGAAGATATTGCAGGTTACAAACTTAACAGAATATACGATCTGAAAGCTCCAAAAGGAGTTAGAGGTCGTAATTCGGAAAATACCCTTATTAAAAAATATCTCGGCTGGGAACCATCTATTCCTCTCAGGAAAGGAATGAAAAAAACATATGACTGGATAAGTGAACAGGTTGTTGATGAGACAAGAAGGAAAAAAGGAACAAACCGGTTCAATAAATAAGTGATCTCGTCCGATGAAACGCAAAAAAGTTCTGGCAAGCGGATGTTATGACCTGCTTCATGGCGGGCATATTGCCTTTTTTAAAACGGCAGCAACTTTTGGCGATCTGTATGTTAGCATAGGAAGAGATGAAAACCTTCTTTTGCTGAAAGGGAAAAGGCCCGTTTTTTCAGAAGAGGAACGATTGTTTACAGTAAAATCAATCCGATATGTATATGATGCTTTTCTTGCTTCCGGAAGAGGAATGCTTGATTTTGAACCTGATTTAATCAGATTAAAACCTGACATTTTTGTCGTAAACAGTGATGGGCATACTTCTGATAAGGAGGCCCTCTGTAAAGAGAACGGGGTTCAATATATGGTTCTGGAAAGGATTCCTGAACCCGGATTACCTGCCCGTTCAAGTTCAGCCACAAAAAGAGATATGAGGTTCCCTTACAGGTTATGCCTGGCAGGCGGCTGGATAGACCAGCCATGGGTCTCAAAAATACATCCCGGATCAGTGGTCGTGGCACAGATATGGCCTACGATGGATTTTAACAACAGATCAGGGCTTGCTACCAGTTCCCGTGATTTTGCCATAAGAATATGGGGCGACAGGTATCCTGAAGGTGATCCGGTAGAAAACGCAAAAATTTTATTTGGCGCGGAGAATCCTCCAGGAACTAAATATGTTGCAGGATCACAGGACCATTTAGGATTACTTATGCCAGGCGTTAACAGGCTTCACTATAATGGCGGATACTGGCCAGATTATATACAATCGTCAGTTGATAAGGATATATGTGACTGGCTTACAAATGTTATTCATCTTGTGCCGCTAAAGCCTCGACCTGACGGATATGATCCGTTGAAAGAGATGCATCTCGAAAAAATTTTTATAAAAGAACTCGGTGAAGCAGGAGACAGGTGCTGGGAAAGCATTCTGACCAAAGACATAACACGCTTTGGTAAATCATTGTCAGATACTCTGATTTCATGGAAAAAAATATTACCGCTGACTGTACCCGACGATATCATGAAAGAAATGGAAACTGTTTATTTTTCTAAATACCCGGGGGCCATCACTTCCGGATGCGGTGGTGGTTATATAATTGTGATATCAGAAAAGGAAGTACCCGGCGAGGTCAGAATAAAGGTAAGGTATTAACCGGAACATTTATTTTGATTATTTTTAAATATTAATTCGAACTCTGAAACCAGATGGTTAATATCAGGCAATCAGATATAGCAAAGGAACTCAATATTTCAAGGGTCACTGTTTCTAAAGCACTACGTAATCATCCTGATATTTCCCGGTCAATGAAAAAAAAGATTATTGAGACCGCCAGGAAAATGGGATATGTTCCAAACCTGATTGCACGCCAGCTAAATTCACGACGGACATTTACTATCGGAATAGTAGTTCCTGATCTTGAAAACAGTTTCTTTTCATACATTGTAGACAGCATGGTAGATTATGCCACTGAACATAACTATTACGTGATCCTGACAGTTTCCCGCGAGAAAGAAAGTATCGAAAAGCAGAACATCGAGAACCTTATCGGCATGAGGGTTGATGGTCTCCTGGTCTGCCTTTCACAGGAAACAACAGACAGGGCTGTATTTACAAAGGTCGGGAAAATGAATATTCCACTGGTGTTTTTTGACAGGGCTTTTGAGAATATGAAATTTTCAAGGGTCGTTTTTGATGATAAGCCCGGAGCTGTAAATTCCCTGAACCGTATTATCCGGGAAGGATACACCAAAATAGCCAATTTCTCAGGTTACTTAAAAACCAATATTGGTAAAGAACGTCTTGCAGGATTTATTGAAACTCTTGCAAAGAATAAAATCCCAGTTAGTAAAGAATGGATTATCGAGAGAGGCTTTGAATTGAATGATGGTTATGAATCATTTAAAAATTTAATTAGTTCAGGTAACCTGCCAGAGGTGGTTTTTACTGTTAATGACAGGGTTGCACTGGGTGCATATAAAGCTGCAAAGGAAGCCGGACTAAGGATACCTGAAGATATTGGAATATTCGGTTATGGATTTTATGAAATTACGGATTTTTTTGATCCGCAACTGACTGTTATTAATCAGGATCCCAGAAAAATGGGTAATGAAGCCTGCAAATTGCTTATTAATGAAATTGAAAAAAAAATAAAAGGCGGCAGGAATAAGATTTTTATTGAAGAGGAATTCCTTTGGAGAAAATCAGTCAACAGTAAAGTGAAAAGAAAATTGTTGGAATAATTAAAAACTAAAACTATCTACTATGAAATCCAGTTTCCTGAGAAAATGCAGCATGATGAATCTGCTGTTATTTGTAACAATGCTATCTATTATGGCCCAACAACAAAAAGCTACACCCGCAGAAGGTCCATACAAACCTACTGATGAGTCACTTAAACAATATCAGTACCCTGAATGGTTCCGTGATGCCAAGTTTGGTATATGGGCTCACTGGGGACCTCAGGCAGTACCACGCCAGGGTGACTGGTACGCAAGAAGAATATACCAGGAAAAGGATCCTGCTTACAAGTATCATATTGAACATTACGGACACCCTTCGGAGTTTGGTTATAAAGATATCATACCACTCTGGAAAGCAGAGAAATGGGATCCGGATAAACTCATGGAACTGTATAAAAAGGCAGGTGCAAAATACTTTGTCAGCATGGGTACTCATCACGACAATTTTTTCCTTTGGGCTTCAAAACTCAATAGATGGAATGCAGCTAATATGGGTCCCCAAAAGGATGTTGTTGGAATATGGCAGCAAGCTGCGAAAAAACAGGGTCTTAAGTTCGGAGTTTCAGAACACCTGGGTGCAAGCTTTACATGGTTCCAGGCTGCTCATGGGGCTGACAAAGAAGGCGCTAAAGCAGGTATCCCTTATGATGGGGCAAATCTCGATTACCAGGACCTTTATCACGCCAATGCAACACCTGATGATAAAGACTGGCTGACCAAAAACCAGGCATTCCAGCTTGAATGGTACAGAAGCATTAAAGAGCTGGTTGATAATTACCATCCCGATCTTCTCTATTCTGACAGTAGAATGCCATTCGAAAATGTCGGACGTTCGTTGATTGCTCATTATTATAATCAGGACCTGGCTAAAAATAATGGAAAACTGGAGGCTGTGTATACCTGTAAACAACCATCAGAAGGCATGTGGGTTGAGGATCTTGAGCGTGGTGTGAAAGATACTGTAAGCCAGTATCCATGGCAGACTGACACATCAATCGGTGACTGGTTCTACCGCACTGGTCAGAAATATAAAACATCCACCGAAGTGATCCAGATGCTTGTGGATATTGTAAGTAAGAATGGCAACCTGTTGCTTAATGTAGTACAGACTCCTGAAGGGGATCTTGAACCCGATATGCTGAAAATACTTGATGAGATAGGAATTTGGACATCTGTAAATGGTGAAGGAATTTATGGATCACGTCCATGGAAAATATATGGTGAGAAACCTGCTGACGGACCCGCAAAAAAGCTTGGCAGATTCGATGAAAACTATGGCTATAGCTCAAAGGACATCCGTTTCACCGCAAAAGGCAACACACTCTATGCATATTGTCTCGGTAAACCTGAAGAAGATATTATAATTAAATCTCTGGGAAAATCACATAAGCAGGCAAATAACAAAATAGCTTCTGTTTCAATGTTGGGAAGCAAGGGAAAAATCAGTTGGAAGCAATCTGCAGAATCGCTGGTTATAAAGAAACCTTCTAATCTACCATCATGGCAGGTAATAGGATTTAAAATTGAATTCCGGAAATAGTTTTTATTGATTAAAATATTTTTTCTGGTTATAAGCCCTGCTCTCTTCCGCTACGCGGAACTGCGTCGCTTCGCTCCTTGTGTGCCCTGAGCCCTGAGCCCTGCGTAATCATCCTCCTCCTTTGAGTCTTTTGATCTCATTGAAATGGTCCATAGTTAATTTCTCCCGGGCTTCCCGGGAGGTTTTACGGTAGGTCTCAAACTCTGCTTTCAACTCCTGAAATTCTTTTTTTATATTACTCATTGCCGATAAATTCCTTTTAAATGCAAGGAATCCGATAAGAAGTATAGCAATCAGTCCGGCAAGAATTGTCCACATACTATTATTATAGGTAGTCTTGTTGACTTCAATCCCGGCAACGCGTATGCTGTTTTTTGTCTTCGTCATCTCCTCGAGTCTGGCCTGTGTTGAGACAAGATTAGTCCTTAGTGTATCAATAGTCCTGTTTAGTACAGAAACGGTTTTGTTTAAACCTACAATTTTAACATTAATGGAAGAAAGAGTGTCGGAAACATTCCTTTTTAACTTCTGGAACATATCCTCTCTGATTGCCCGGTAATCGTCATAGATCCTTGTATGTTCCTCAATATAATTATATTGATCTTTCAGTGAACTTTTCAGGAGTACATCCGGCATTGTCACCTGGCCTGTTACTTTAATAACTGCAAATATCAGCACAGCTAATATCAAAACATATCTGATTTGTAACTGCTTCATAATTTTCAGTATATTAGGTTAAAATAGAATTGACTCTCATTTATTAAACGTAAAGCCAAGTTTAAAATTATGTTCTAAAAAAAAGTAAATTTATAATCTTAAATATTGAGATCCGAATATATTGCAACATATTCGACATGCAATTTTAATATTATTGTCAATTTAAAATATAGGAAAGCATAAAATCAATCCATTATTATTTAACTTTTGTTCCCGCTGTGAAGAAAGAGAGGGTTTTACTGGTGCCAAAAGAGAAAATTTATGAACTGAACCCGGCAAAATAATCTGGAGGATACCTTTTTATAAATTCAGGTGCAACAGACAGAGATGTTAATCGTCTTTATGTTGCATTTTTTTATTTACCATGATTCATCACTTTTTAATGGTTGTTGTACAGAATGTCTCCAGACAAAAAAATCCAGGAATATTTTTGTATTTCCATGTAACCATTTGTGAATTTACTAGTAACAAATAAGTAGAGATTAAATCGTCTTAGAAATAAATTTTACATTTATTACCATGATTCAAAACTTCTTCAAAATAGCTGGCCGGAATATATTACGGCACAAAGGTTTCACATTTATTAATGTTACGGGTCTGGCTATAGGTCTGGCTGCTTCATTATTAATACTCTTATGGGTTCAGGATGAATTCAGTTATGAAAAGTTTAACCTTAACGCTAAAAATATTTATCGCGTCGAAGAAGACCAGTTTTATTCAGGTGCTCGATATCATGTCACTGTGACACCGGTTCCTAGTGGACCGGTATGGAAAGAAAAGATCCCGGAAATAGAAGATCAGGTAAGGATAAATCTGTGGCTTCCCCGTGTTTTATTCAGGTATGATGATAAGGTCTTCTTTGAATCTTCTATTGCAGCCGTAGATTCGGCGCTTCTTAAGATTTTTACCTTCCCTTTAAGTATGGGCGATCCTGCAACAGCTTTAAATGCTCCTCATTCTATAATACTTACGCAGAAGCTGGCAACAAAATACTTTGGAAAGACTAACCCGGTAGGGAAAACACTCACTGTGGAAAATAAAGCCCAGTTTACTGTTACCGGCGTATTTAAAGATATTCCGGCGAACTCAATGTTTTCTTTTAGCGCTGTTATCCCTTATTCTTATCTTAAGGAGATAGGAGCAGCGGACAGATCGTGGGGCAATAATTCAATATTTACATACATCAGACTAAAGAAGGGAGCAGATATAAAGTCAGTTAATAAAAAACTTACAGATATAGTTGTCGAGAATAATCCGCAAACAACAACTAAATTCTCTCTCTTCCCATTGCTGGATATTCACCTGCATGGACAGTTTGGATTTAAGGAGACGAAAGGTCCTGTTATTGTGGTTACAATCTTTACTTTAATTGCAATATTCATTCTGTTCATAGCATGTATAAATTTTATTAATCTTTCAACTGCAAAAGCTTCAGGAAGAGCCAAGGAAATAGGGATAAAGAAAGTTGCTGGTGCTGATCAGCTGTCAATTATTGTCCAGTTTTTACTTGAATCGATGCTTCTGGTATCCGTAGCAATGATACTGGCAGTATTTCTGGTAGGATTGTCCCTTACCATGTTCAATAATATATCGGGTAAGAGTTTTATACTGGCAGATTTATTTCGTTTAAGGTTCATTATGAATTTTATTATTGTAGGAATAGTAGCTGGACTAATATCTGGAATTTATCCGGCCCTGTATTTATCTTCTTTTAAACCTGTAACTGTTCTTAAAGGGGAGGCAGCGTCGGGAAAGGGTAATGGCATGTTGAGAAGAGGCCTGGTAGTAGTACAATTCACGCTGTCAATTCTAATTGCTGTATCAGCAATATTCATGTTAAGACAATTGAAATTTCTTCAGAACAAGGATCTGGGCTTCAATAAAGAAAACCTCATATGTATTCCGATGCCCGATGGAATGAAATCAAAATATTATTCACTTAAAAGCGAACTAGAGAAAGAGACATTGATAAAAGGTGTTACTGCCTCAATGTGGAATCCGACAAGCATGGGAAGTAACTCGGGTGGTGCCAGCTGGGATGGTAAGGATCCGGAAAAGCAGGTACTGATAGGCACTAATGGTATAGATTATGATTATCTGAAAACATTGAAAATGGAGCTCATATCAGGTCGTGATTTTTCAAAAGATTTCGTATCTGATATGGCTAAGGATACAACTGGCAATTTCCTGGTTAATGAAGAGGTTGTAAAGCTAATGGGGATCGGAGACCCTGTTGGCAAGAACTTCAGATTTATGGGGCTTAAGGGCGTTATAGTAGGAGTTCTCAAGAATTTCCATTTTAAGGGTGCTGATCAGGCTATAGAACCAATGGCATTTGCTTTGGCCCCAATCAATTATCTGCGCTGCATTCTTATCAGGTTAACACCCGGTAGTGTTCCTGAATCACTTAAAGCAGCAGAAAAAGCATGGAAAGAAATTGTTCCCGATTATCCTCTCGAATATACATTTATTGATCAGGATTATGACAAATTATTCAAAGCTCAGATACGTATTACAGATCTGTTGAAATATTTTACTATTCTGGCGATAATTATTGCCTGCCTCGGGTTATATGGTTTGTCATCCTTTTCAACCGAACGAAGGACACATGAAATTGGTATCAGAAAAGTTATGGGGGCAGAATCAATTACAGTTATGTATACAATGGCGAGAGAGTTTCTATTACCGGTTCTTATTTCAGTCATTATTGCAATTCCTATTGGCTGGATCATTGTCAGGAACCTTCTGAAACAATATGCGTACAGAATAGATATAAGTTTCTATGTATTTGCCGGAATAGCTGCCGGAGCAATTCTAATTGCAATGCTGACAGTTAGTTATCAGGCATTTAAAGCTACAGGTATCAACCCTGCTGAGGCTCTAAAAGTTGAATGATTGTTTTGGTGTACTTCGATGGAGATTCCTCGTTTTGCTGGGAATGACAAAGCATCCAGGCACACGAGGAAAGAAGTGGCGATTCGTACTACAAGTCATTATTTAGGAAACATTCATCTGCGAATCGCCACTTCTTCACTTTACTAACCATCTAAATATCATATCATTCCTAGCAAAGCGAGGAATATCCCATTACATTAACCAATAGTCTAAATCATTTCATGCTTAATGAATGCGAAGAATCTCATGGCTTGTAATCTGTTATTTTCATTGTTTGCCTGTATACATTTAAATTTTCATGCAACGTTTGCGTTTATTTTGAGTCTCTTGTTTTGTGATTGAATCTGAAACAATTTTCAATCTATACTTAAAATATTTAACCTAATAATTAACCATTTATTCTACTTCATATGTTCAGTAATCTCCTTAAACACAGTATTAGTTCTTTTAAAAGACAACGTTCATATATTATCATTAATATTCTTGGATTGTCAATAGGTATTGCCTGCAGTCTTCTGATCGCTTTGTATGTAATCAACGAAGCAAGCTATGATCAATATAATGTAAAAAAAGACCGTATTTTCAGGACGATCCTAAATGGCAAGATAGGCGGACAGGAAGTTACCGTATCTTCTTCTCCTGCAATCATGGGACCTACTATGGTAAAAGAATTTCCGGAAATTGAAGATTTTCTTAGAATGAACGGAAGAGGTCCTACCATTATCGAGTATAATAAACAGACTTTTACTGAGGATCATATAATAGAAGCTGACTCTTCGTTCTTTAATTTTTTTTCTATACCTGTTGTAAAAGGAGATGTGAAAAATCTGCTTAATGCTCCTCATAAGGTGGTTTTGTCTGAATCTACAGCAAAGAAGATATTCGGAAATGAAAACCCTATCGATAAACAAATCAAAATAGGTACTGATACATTGCTGTTTATTGTCACAGGTGTGATGGCTGATGTTCCGCAGAATTCGCATTTTGAAGCGAATGCCTTATCCTCGTTTATGACCAATCCAAGATCGAAGGAACCACACTGGATGAACAACAGCTTTAGTACTTATTTTCTGTTGAAACCAAATTCATCATATAAAACGGTCGATGCAAAATATCCTGAATTACTGCAAAAATATGTTGGTCCTGAAATACAGAAATTTACAGGAATTTCTCTTAATGATTTTGTAGCTCAGGGCAACAAATACAGGTTTTACCTGCAAAGTCTCAACGATATTCATCTCGATACCTCCATACAACAGGATTTCAAAGCTTCAGTTGATCCCAAATACCTTAAAATATTTGGCAGTATTGCCATGCTTATAGTCTTAATAGCGGCAATTAATTTCATGAACTTGTCGACTGCCCAGGCATCGAGGAGAGCAAAAGAGGTAGGAATAAAGAAAGTTGCAGGATCAACGAGAGGAATGCTGGTTGTCCAGTTCCTTTCCGAATCGTTCATACTTTCATTAATAGCCCTGATTGTAGCGGTAATATTCATTAAGCTGTCGCTTCCTTTCTTCAATAACCTTCTGGGAGCAAAACTCAGTCTGAGTCTTATTTCGAAATGGTATATCATTCCTTTGCTTATCCTATTTTCAGTTTTTGTCGGTGTTCTTGCAGGGAGTTATCCGGCCTTTTTTCTTTCTTCATTTAATCCTTATGAAGTTCTTAAGGGAAGTGTTAAAAACAGCATGCAGAACGGCAGACTCAGACGGGTGCTTGTTGTTTTTCAGTTTACGGTTTCAATTCTGCTTATTGTGGGGACAATGATAATGTACCGGCAGATAAAATACATGCTTAACAAAGATGTTGGTTTCAAAAAGGAACAGCTAATCGTGATTAACAGGGCTGAAGCACTTGGGAAAAAAATGAAGTCCTTTAAAGAAACAGTAAAAAATATTCCTGGTGTAATTAATATCTCAAGCTCAACAGCTATTCCGGGCCGCACAAATAACAATAACGCATACATGATGGAGGGGAGAAAAGATGAAACATTTCTTATGACGACAAGCTGGGTAGATTATAATTTTCTTGAGACATACGGTATGACTCTTGATTCCGGGAGATTCTTTAATGAGTCATTTACTTCCGATAAGGATGCCTGCATTATTAACGAAAGTGCCCGTAAAGATTTCAAGATCACAGATATTGAAAAGACCAGATTTATGGAACCCCGGGATTCAGGAAAAATTAATTATTTACCTATCATTGGTGTTGTGAAGAACTTTAATTATGAATCGCTTCGTAACCCTATTGGGCCATATATTTTAAAATTCCAGAATGATTATATGTTATGGGGGTATATCACGGTAAGATTATCTGCACAGAATTATTCAAAAATCATAACTGCCATTGAAGATAAATGGAAAGAGTTTGTATCAAATAATCCATTGCAATATTATTTTCTGGATGCTGACTTTGAACTTATGTATAAGCAGGAGAAACAGAATGCACAGATGGCTGTAATTTTTTCTATTCTGGCTATATTTATAGCAGCCCTTGGATTGTTTGGTCTCACTTCATTCACACTAGAACAACGTACAAAAGAGATAGGAGTGAGGAAAGCTATGGGGTCGTCTGTTACAGGCATTTATATAGTAATATCAAGAGAGGTCGTCATCCTTGTTTCAGTATCAGCTCTTATAGCCTGGCCATTAGTCTATTATTGGGCAGGGAAATGGCTGCAGAATTTCTATTATAAGATAAATCTCGGATTTTTTACTCTTATCGTTGGATTAGCGATTGCTCTTGGTATAGCTGTTCTTACCATAAGTTATCGGATACTCAGAGCCGCAAGGGTTAATCCGGCTCAATCGCTTAAATATGAATAAAGTTTTATTTTAAATTTTTTCAGATTTCCGTTTGTTTATGCCTTTGTACACCTTAGAGTTAACCTTTGCGAACCTTTGTGGTAAAAATAATTTAACCACTAAGGATCTCAAAGTACTCACAAAGGAACACGAAGGTTATTTGTTGACAGAATCTTTTCTTAAACTGGAATATAAGCATAATTTCATGTTAATCCCAAATATATGATTAGAAATTATCTATTAGTCACCTTCAGAAATTTATTGAAAAACAGAGTCTTTACTGCAATAAATATTCTTGGGCTGGGAATTGCACTTTCGGTTTGTATTGTTGCATTTTTCAATCATATGTTCAATTATGAATTTGACAGAAACAATGTAAATTTTAATGAAATATATCGCATCAATAGTTTCCGGGATATGGAGGGAAGAGCGCAGGAATATGGTGTTGTCCCGGCAACTCTTGGCCTGGTAATAAAAAGAGATATCCCCTGGATAGAGAAAGCGGCCAGATTGATGAGAACAGGATCGCCGGTTAAGGAAGGGTTGAATATATTTCCAACACAGGTTTCATACATTGACCCTGAATTTCTCGATATATTCACATTTCCTATTGTTGTTGGAGATAAGAAATCAATTGAGAACCAGGCAAATGTTCTAGTGAGCAGTACCATGGCGGCAAAACTTTTTGGGAAAGATTATCCGATAGGAAAAACTATTTCAATTGTAAATGACAATAACAAAGAATTTACTTACACAGTTGGAGCCGTCTTTAAAGATCTTCCTCTCAACTCGAGTTTCAGGATTGACATTCTCTCTCATTATGATAATTTTAAACTGATGTGGGAATGGAGTGATGCTGACTGGAAAAACAATACTACATGTCTTTTTATCCAGGTACCTGACAAGTCGGGTCTTTCTGCTATTGCACAGTCTTTAAAAAGCTATCTGTCAGTTCAGAACAAGGCAAGAGAGGATTTCAGGATAACAAAGTTTTCGCTCGTCCCTTTAAGGGAAGTAGGGTCAAATTCGAGGACCACCTGGTCGGCAGGTCTTTTTCCTTCTTTACATCCTGCTGCACTTATGGCCCCACCGGTTATGGCACTGTTTATTCTGTTAATTGCCTGCTTCAATTTTGCTAATACCTCGATTGCTACTTTCAGTAAAAGATTGAAGGAGATAGGTTTAAGAAAAACATTTGGAGGACAAAGGCGACAACTGGTGACCCAGTTTATGATCGAAACATTGATTATTTGTACTCTTGCATTGTTGATTGCTCTTATCCTGGCTGAGTTCCTTGTTCCAGCCTATAGCAGCCTCTGGGATTACATGAAAATTGAACTCACTTTCACAAGATATCTTTTCTTCTGGATATTTCTGATTCTGCTTCTTTTGATCACTGGATTTATTGCAGGTGTTTATCCGGCGATATATGTAAGTTCATTCAGTCCGGTCAACGTTCTTAAAGGTGCTTCTCCTTTCAGGGGAGCTGGGAAACTATCATCAATCCTTCTTGCACTGCAATTTTCCATATCTGTAATGGCCATTGTTCTGGGTTTGGTTTTTTCAAAGAATGCAGTTTTTCAGAGAACCCTCGATCTTGGATATGATAGGGATAAGTTGATAGTGATACCTGTTGCCCCGGAATTAAGTACCTCTTTCAGGAATGAAATCCTTACTAACCCAAAAATAATCTCAGCAGAAGGTACCCAAAATCATATAGGTTTTGGAAGCTACCGTAGACCAATTAAAGATGCGGTTAAACAATTGGAGGTAGATGTAATGGATATAGGACCCGAATATGCCTCAGCTATGGGCCTCAGGCTCGTTGATGGCCGGCTGTTTGATAAATCAAGAGCGCCTGCTGATCTTTCTAACAAATCAATAATCATAAATGAGAAAATGGTTAAGGATTTTGGTTGGAAAGATGCTATTGGAATGACGGTTACTCTATATGATACAACACGACTGACTGTTGTTGGAGTTGTAAAAGATTTTTATATCAACGGACTATGGCAGAAGATTAACCCTACAATGCTTAGATTATCCTCAAATGAACAGTACAATAATCTGGTAGTGAGAGCCGAACCAAAAGATTTACCTGGTGTTTTGGATTATCTTAGTCAGAAATGGAAAAGTCAGGCCACAAATTTTATTTTTGGAGGCATGTACCAGGAAGATACAATGCAGGGAGAAAAGACTATAAACAACAGCATACTAAAAGTAAATGTCTTTCTGGCCATTACAGCTACATTGTTGTCACTTATCGGTATGTATAATCTGGTTTCTCTTGACATAATAAGACGAACAAAAGAGATGGGTATAAGAAAGATACAAGGAGCTTCTGTCCCTTTAATAATGTACATGGTGAGCAAAAGATTCCTTATCGTACTTGTTATTGCTTCACTGATCGGGTGTGCTGGAGGATATTATATGTCAAAAATAATGTTAACCAGCCTCTGGGTTAATTTTGTCCGGATAAAGGCAGGGATACTCATATTATCTGCATCAATAATGTTTGTGGCAACTATCATTACGATTATTTTTATAATAGGCAAAGCAGCACTCCGCAACCCTGTTGATTCGTTGAGATATGAGTAAAAAAAGAATCCCGCAATCGCGGGATTCTGATCTTAATTTATAATTGGAACTATATATGGTGATTGAAAGTGCTCTAGTACATTTTGTTAATCAGCTGTCCTATTTCATCACGTTTCTTCAATGGGAAACTATGACTTTTCCCGTCTCTTGTAACTACATTCAATCCTTTAACTGAGAATATCCCTTTGCCGAAAAAAATAACCTCCAGTATATTCTCGAAAAGTATCTCAAGGTTAAATCTGTCAGTCTCTTCATTTATTGATTTGAAATATAATCGCTGGTTTGTAACTATCAATTTCCCCTCAACAGTGTTGTTGTCAATAACCTGGTTTGTATCACCCGCTTTAAGAACAACTTCGTTTGCATATAATTTGACTGTCATGACTTTTCTTTTTTGTGCTTCTTTTAAGCGTTAATTCTCTTTTCGGTTTCTCTTATTTGCTTAAAAGACGTACAAATCATGAAAATGTTGCATCTAAAATTCTAAAAAATAAAATAAGCGCTTTTTAATTGTTTTAGTAAAATAGATATTGAGTAATCATTTTTTATTTGTGCGAAGATCTATTAAAACTTTAGGGAAAAAACCGTATCAAAACCTGGTTTGGAGGATACTTCAATTGTACCTCCATGAAGCTTCATTATCTGCCTCGACAGGCTTAAACCAATACCGGAACCATGCTCCTTGGTGGTAAAAAAGGGGATAAAAACCTTGTCAATTAGATCATCCGGGATTCCAGCTCCATTGTCAATAACCTGAATAATTGTTTCAGACTGAGGTGACAGGAAGGCTTTTATCTGAATATTCCCATCTTTCTCATTCTTTACAGACTCAATAGAATTTTTGATAAGATTGATTATTACCTGTGTAATTAATTTTTCATCAGCAGTGAGCCTTAGATTTTCCGGATTTACATTCCCTGAACAAAGAATGCCTGATGACTTCATTTGACTATTCATTAACATCAGAATCTCATCAAATAGATTCTTCAATTCTATTTCACTAAAAACAGGTAAAGGTATCTTTGTCAGATTTCTGTAGATTTCAACAAAGCTTAATAGTCCTTTGCTTCTTTTCTGAATGGTTGTTAATGCCAATAAGATATCGTTATTATTTGCAGATGTTTCGTGCCTCCCTGAAATGTTGTTCTTTTCAAATATTTTTATCACAGTACTGGCCAGTGATTTAATAGGTGCAACCGAATTCATGATTTCATGAGTAAGCACACTAATAAGTTTTTTCCATACCTCAATCTCTTCTTCTTCAAGCTCAGTTCGGATGTTTTGAAGCGAGACAAGATTAACTGTCTTATCCTGTATTTTAAAAACTGTTTTCCTGATTGATAATTTCATAATTTCATCACCAGAAACAACTTTGATCATTTTAGAATGACCTTGTTTTAATGAGAACAGTAGTTCAGAAATGCCCGGGATTGATTTATCCAACTCCTGAATATTTCGGATAAATTCAATTCCGGATAAATCCCTGGCAGCCTTATTGAAGAGCTCAACACCGCCAGATTCGTTAAAAGCTATCAATCCGATACCTATATGTTCAATTGTATTCTGGAAATAGTGATGTTCTGCTTCTTTTTCAATTTTGACTTTTTGGATTGAATCAATTATCTCGTTATATGTCAGGTTTAAAAGGTCAAATGATTTATCACCTTCAGTAATTCCCCGGGCAGGATCAAGATGCCTGACTGATTGCAGAAAATTGTCAAGACCTCTGTTAGTTCTTGTCAGATAGTGAATAAGTAATATAATTTGTGTTACCCAGATGAATCCGAGAGTAAATTTTGTAATTAACAGGTAATCCTGGGTCAGTGTCCATAAAAAGAAAGTTCCAGTTATGGCAAGTAATATTGCCTGTAATATTACAAATCTGAAAAAGCGGTTAAAAACCATATTTTTTAATTTTGTTATAAAGTGTTTTTCTGCTTATATTCAATTCATTACTGGCTTTTGTATAATTATTACCATGCATTTCCAGAGCATCCAAAATGAGTTGTTTTTCATTCATTTCAAGATCAAAAGACCTTTTACCGGGAGCATGAGAAATATTTTGCTGGAAAAACAGATCCTCCTGTTTCAAAGTGCCTGATTCACAAAGAATAACTGCTTTTTCAACCATATGTTCCAGTTCCCGGATATTACCTGGAAAGCTGTATTTAAGTAATGCATTCATACCCCGACTTGAAACTTTTAACTCCTCTTTATTATATTTTTCACCATACATAGTAAAAAAATGATTGACCAGTGAAGGAATATACTCAATCCTGTGCCTTAATGGAGGTAGAAAAATCTGTATCGTATTAATTCTGTAAAGCAAGTCCTCCCTGAAAGTATTCACAGCTACCATTTCGTTAATGGGCTTATTGGTAGCCGAGATCAATCTTATATCAATTGTTATCGGTCTGTTTGAACCAATCCGGAATATTTCACGGTTTTGAATAGCAGTGAGAACCTTGGACTGCATTGACATTGTAAGGTTCCCGATTTCATCTAAAAACAATGTACCTCCGGAGGCTATTTCTAACCGGCCGGCTCTCTCTTCTTTGGCATCCGTATAAGCGCCTTTCACATGGCCGAACAATTCGCTCTCAAATACTCCCTCATTGAAAGAAACCATATCAACGTTTACAAAAACTTCGCCTGATCTTAATGATTGTTTATGAATCTCTCTGGCAATGAGCTCCTTTCCTGTACCATTTTCACCAAGTATAAGAATATTTGCTTCCGTCCCTGCAACTTTGGCAATCGTTTTAAATACTTTTTTCATCTCCGGAGAATTACCGGCAAACATGTTAAATGACTTATTGATATTCTCGTTTAGATGGATTTGTTTATTCCTGAGTTTCTTAATTTCGAGGCTAGATTTTCTTAATTTGACTGCTGTCATTATTGTAACAAGCAGTTTTTCATCATCCCATGGTTTCTGTATAAAATCTGTTGCTCCTTCCTTTATCGCATTAACCGCCATTTCAATATCACCATATGCCGTAATAAACAACACAGTTGCCAGCGGGTCGTATTCCAGAATCTTACGCAACCAATAGATTCCTTCATTGCCGCTGTTTATCCCTGCTGAAAAATTCATGTCAAGAATAATTACATCGTAGCTCTGACGCTGAATTATTTCAGGAATTATGTTAGGATTCTTTTCTACATCTACAATTTCAAAATGGTTTGAAAGAAAGAGTTTCAAAGAGATTAATATCTCTTCATTATCATCAACTATTAATATTCTTCCTTTATTCTTCATAAATTAGATTTTTGTTAACCGGACAACTTTAAAAGGATCCTTTCATTGTAAAAAATATTGAAGAAAACCTGTTAGGTGAGGTCCACGATTACTTAATTAGAAGGCATTAAAAATACTTATTATTGTGTAATAATTACTCAGTGGACTGGTAAACAATTACTCAGTCTTTTCTGTAATTAATTATTAAATATCACATTGTAAGAGTGTTATGAAACTGGCATTCTGATTGTATATAAGCTTTACATTATTTGTAAATAGGTAATACAATCTTAATAAAACTTCGAATCATGATAAAATTTAATTTGAAACTGGTGCTCAGAAACTTCATAAGACAGAAGATTTACTCAATAATTAACCTTGCAGGCCTTTCAATCGGACTGGCCGGCACATTTATTCTGTTATTATATATCTCAACAGAGCTCAGATATGATAAACATAACAAGCATCTGAATCATATATACAGGATCAATCAGGAACTTAGGCCTTCAGGAGAGGTTTATTCGACCACTCCTTATGTTCTAAAGACTACCCTTCGCTCTGACATTCCTGAAACTTTTAAAATGGCAAGGTATATTAATATTGGCAATACAAGTTTTAAATACGATAATAAAGTATTTTATGAGGGTAATGTTTACTGTGCAGATAATGAATTATTTAACATATTGACTTTCGATGTTCTGGAAGGAAAGCAGGAAAACTTCCTGAAAGAACCTAATTCGGTAGTCATTACAAAATCCTTTGCAAAAAAATACTTTGGTGACGTATCACCATTGGGGAAACTTCTGATGATGATGAATAACGGCGATTCATATGCTCTCACGGTTACAGGATTAATTAAAGACCTGCCAGTCACTTCAACCTTCAAACCGGATATCGTCATGGATATTGATATTGCTCTAAAGCAGTTGGATAAACTTGTTATGAGCACCGACAATGATAAAAAAGGTCCCGAATATTATGCCAACGTGTGGCCTATGGGTTTTTTCTTCACCACACTGGTATTATTTCCTGAAAATTATAAGCCTGAATATCTTGAAACAATTATGGCCGGATATGAAGGAAAGCATTTTGACAAGGAACCTTTTGGGATGAAATTCAAATTGCAATCTTTTAAAGATATTTATTTTCATTCCGATCAAATAAAAGGAAGCGGCGATAGTCCCCACGGAAACTCACGGAACATCTATATTTACTCAATAGTCGCTTTATTGATAATGTTAACAGCAAGTTTTAATTACATATTATTATCAACTTCAAGATCTGAACAAAGATTAAAAGAATTCGGTCTCCGAATGACAGCCGGAGCGGGCAGATTACTAATTATCAGGCAGATATTGGGAGAAACAATTTTTATTTCTCTTATCGCTCTTCCATTTGGAATATCAATAACCGAATTAGTGCTGCCATATTTCAGCCATCCTCTTTTTAATAAGCTTCTTACGATAAACTATATCCAAAACTGGCATTTCACCGTGGGATTGATCATTGTGACAATTTTAATAGGGGTTGGCTCCGGGTTATACCTTGCTGTGAGAATTCTCAGTTCCAAACCAATTGATATTCTGAAAAAGACAACCGGAAAAGGAACTGGTAGTTCATTTTTCACTAAAACGCTTAACATAGTGCAGCTTACAATATCTATTGTTCTAATAATCTGTACCGGAACTATTTACAGTCAGATAAAATATTTCAAATCAAGCGATCTTGGCTTCAACACAAATAAGGTAATCTGTGTAAATATAAGTGATGATGGTGTCAGAAAGAATTACAAGACAATTAAAAACAAAATAAAATTATCTCCTAAAGTTGAAAATGTAACAGGATCGATGTGGGCTTTGCCCACGACAAATGCAATGGGAATAGGACTTCCAAGAGTTGATGATAATACAAAAATTGTTAACACTGAAGGACTTATGGTTGATTATAATTTTGTCAGCACTCTAGGGTTAAAACTTCTGGTGGGAAGAGACTTTTTGGAAGAAATGGGAAATGAAAATGGAAATGTAATAATAAACAAGAGCGCTATTGAGGCATTAGGGATTACCGATCCGATTGGGACAAAGCTGAATTTTGGAACCATAATCGGTGTTGTTGAGGATTTTCATATTCATTCATTTCGAAATAAAATTCCTCCGATGCTGATACTTTGTAATCAGCAGGCAGTAAGAAAATTATTTGTAAAACTAAGTACAGACGATATTTCCGGTTCGATCAATTTTATCAAAGGTATCTGGAATGAATTTGCAATAGATAAACCATTTGAATATACTTTTCTTAACGACTCGATAAATGAATTGTATAGTGAAGATTACCGATTCGGAAAGACCTTAATGCTATTTTCAAGTCTTACACTATTAATTGCTTTACTCGGGATTTTCGGAATGTCCATGATAAATGCCGATAAGAAAACAAATGAAATAGGCATCAGAAAGGTAATGGGAGCAACCCCCGGAGATATCTTAAAAAAGCTGTCATTTGAGTTCATGTTACTGGTATTAATATCAGTGTTTGTGGCATTTCCACTTGCCTATGTTCTCATTGTCAAATGGCTGCAGAACTTTGAATACCATGATAATATTAATCTATGGATTTTTGTTGTAGCTGGTTTGGTATCTGCCGTTTTCGTATTCCTGACTGTCAGCTATCAGGTTACTAAGACCGCAAACTCTAATCCTGTTGATACGTTGAAATATGAATGACAGGTTTAAAAGTAAATGATAATAACAGAGTCCATCTATTAAGAGTTGTTTTCTTACTTTGTGTTACTTTGAGTTGTACTTTGTGATCCTTTGTGGTTAAATGAATTATATCTTACCACAAAGGTACACTAAGGGTAGCACCAAGGTTCACAAAGGATTTTTTGACGCGACTTTGCTTCCTGTTTATAAAATGCGTCATTATATAGCTCCTATAATTATCTTCCGCCTATTATTATAAAGAAATAATTAATAAATGTGTGTCTAATTATTTGACATATATTTGATACATAATATTAAATTTCAGTATTTTGGTAAAAAATGAACATATGTTAAAGGGTACTCTTCTTATTGTTGATGACAACAAGAGTGTTATCAGTGCACTTGAAATGATGTTGCAGTATGAGGTAGAAAAAGTTATTTCTATCAGCAGTCCCAAAAGGATACATGAAGTATTGGAGCTGAATGAAATAGATATCGTGTTGCTCGACATGAATTTTCAGGCAGGTATTAATTCAGGAAATGAGGGACTTTACTGGATGAAAGAAATATTGAAATATGACTCCAATATTAGTGTTGTAATGATAACGGCCTATGGCGATGTTGAACTTGCGGTAAAGGCTCTGAGAGAAGGAGCTATCGACTTCATTCTCAAACCATGGGATAACGAAAAGTTACTAGCTACAATAAATGCGGCATGGAAACTGAGGATTTCGAGGAAAGAAGCGCTCATCCTTAAAAATGATAATCAGTTCCTGAAAAAGGAAATAAAACGAGGCGAAGAAAGAATAGTCCTGGGTGCATCTCCAACAATGATTAATGTGATGAATATCGTCAGGAAAGTGGCAGCGACCGACGCCAATGTCCTGATAACCGGAGAAAATGGTACAGGGAAAGAGCTTGTAGCCAGAGAAATTCACAATCTTTCAAAAAGGAACAATGAACTTATGGTTAGTGTGGATATGGGTTCTATTATCGAAACGCTGTTTGAAAGTGAAATGTTTGGTCATGTAAAAGGTGCATTTACCGATGCTAAAGAGGACCGTTCGGGTAAATTTGAAACAGCTCACAAGGGTACACTTTTTCTTGATGAGATTGGAAATCTTTCTTTACAATCACAGGCTAAACTACTTAGTGCTCTTCAGAACAGATATATAGTCAGGATAGGATCAAACAGACAGATCACTGTTGATATCAGATTGATTTGCGCAACAAATTGCATTCTTCCCTTAAGAGTGAGCGAAGGATTGTTCAGGGAAGATCTTCTTTACAGAATAAATACCATCCAGATTGAGGTTCCGCCTTTACGCGACAGGGTAGATGATATCGCCGTCCTGGCATTTCATTTCGTAAGGTCCTATTGTGAGAAATATAATAAGCCGGCAAAGAAAATAAATACTCAGGCACTTGAAAAACTATCAAATTACCAGTGGCCTGGAAATATACGTGAACTTCAGCATTCGATAGAAAAGGCAGTAATCCTCTCTGACTCATCGGTGCTTGGTCCATCTGACTTTTCTTTTAATACTGCTTCAAAAGGAGTGCCCGGCGACGACAATACTACTCTCGAAGAAATGGAGAAAAAGCTGATTGCAGAATCAATTAAAAGACATGACAATAATCTGAGCATTGTTGCATCAAAACTTGGCATTACGCGGCAGACCCTCTATAATAAGCTGAAAAAGTATGATCTATAAAAGGTTTTGGCTGGTTATTGTTGCCTATCTGGCTGGGATAGTACTTTTTACATTAGCACTTGCATTCAATTTTGGTAAGGATCTTACATATACCATATTATCATTTATTTTTATTGTTTTGCTCACTGTTTCATTCGCTTTGTGGCTTAACAGGACCAATAAAAAACTTGCATATTTTTTTAGTTCTGTCAGGAATGAAGATACCTCATTGTTTTTCCCGGAGGGCGTTGGCTTCGCAAGTGAGAAATTGCTTCACCAAAGCCTTAATGAATTAAATAATAAACTTAAAGAGGCAAGGATAAACATTGAGTTGCAGGAGAAGTTCTATAAAAGCATAATGGAGAAGATCAGGACAGGGATCATTTCTTTCTATAAGAATGGAGTTGTGGAATACACTAATCCGGAAATTAAGCGGATGTTCGGATTAGAACATATCTCACATATTAATAAGTTAAAGGTTATTGATCCGAAACTGGTGGATATGCTTGCAAAGATTGAATCGGGAGAACAAAAACGGATAAATGTAAAGGTTGGCCATAACCTCATGAGTCTGGCTGTGCACTCCCAGACTATAATAATGCAGAACCGCGAAGTAAAAATAGTGACATTACAGGATATAAAAAGCGAACTCGACATACATGAGATGGATTCATGGCAAAAACTTATCAGGATTCTGAATCATGAGATCATGAATTCAGTAGCTCCTATATCATCTCTCAGCTCAACACTTTCAGGTTTCTATAAAACAGGGGAAGTGCACTCCAGTCCCGAAAATATTACACCAAAAATAATTTCGGATACAATACGCGGTCTGAATATTATTGAGAACCATGGCAAAGGCCTTATTCATTTTGTTGAGTCTTACAGAAGTTTTACACAATTACCAAAACCAGAGTTTACCAGGGTAAATATTGAAGAGTTTTTCGAAAGGATAGTAATACTGGTAAACGGCTATTTTGATTCGACTGGATATAAAAACGATATAAAGCCTGTGATCGGTACCACTGTTTCTCCCAAAGATCTAACATTAATGGCCGATGATAAACTGTTAGCCCAGGTCTTCTTGAATGTAGTCAAGAACTCGATTGAGGCTTTTGGTGAGATCAGGGAAGGAAATACGATAGAATTAAATGCTTCGAAAGATCGTGATGGCAGGGTTATATTAACTGTTCAGGACAATGGACCTGGAATGGATCAGGAAACCCTTGAGAAAGTTTTTGTTCCGTTCTTCACTACCAAGGAATCAGGTTCGGGAATTGGGCTAAGCCTTTCACGACAAATAGTACGGCTGCATAATGGGAACATTACTTGTGATTCTGCTCCGGGTAGAGGGACCACTATTTCGATGTTATTCTGATTTTTTTACATTATATCTTAAGTCGATTTATTCTTTACGAAGTGTTTCAGCAGGATTCCTTCTGACAGCTTTGTTAGCTGCCCAGCTTACTGTGATTAATCCTATCGACAGAGTAAACAATCCTGAAGATATTAAGAGCCATATACTGATCGGGGTCTTGTATGCAAAATTATTGAGCCATCTGCTCATTGCATAATATCCAACAGGAAAGGCTATCACAAAGGAAATCAAAACCCATTTTAATAATTCAAAATTATATTTCCGAAACACATCGGCTATTGACGCACCATTTATTCTCCTGATACTAATCTCCTTCATTCTGCTCTGAGTGGTGAAGGTAGCCAGTCCAAATAAACCTAAGCTGGAAATGAATATTGCTATGACAGAAAGAACCAGAAATAAAATGTTCAGTTTCAGATCTAATGCATATGATGAATTTATTGAGTCTTCCATAAACTCATAATTGAACGGTCTTGTTGGATCAATTTCCTGTACTAGTGTCTCGGTACTTTTCAGAACATCAGATATGTACAGAGGCTGAAACCTAATAATTAAATCTTCAAAATCTCTGAATTCATTAACATTTGAAATGAAAATTGGCTGTATTTTGTTGTAAAGTGCTGAAGTGTTGAAATCTTTAACCTCGCCGATTACTTCATATTTAGCTCCTCTATAGATAAACTTGCCTAATGGTTTATCCCACCCAAACATTTTAGCAAATGTCTGATTGATAATAACTTTATTACTGTCGACTTTTATGTTTCTGAAATCACGGCCATCTACGAGAGAAATACTCAGTGTCTTAAGGTAATTTTCATCGACATAAAGTGCATTTAACATTACCGGTTTTTCTACTCCTTCGGGTTGATAACCGTTTGATGTAAATCCCAAACCGGGCCGGCCACCGGCAGATACAGCCACTGAAATAACACCAGGAACTGAAGATAGTTTCTCTTCAATTAATCCATACGATGCTGATGTTTTTGAACTCAGATTGACAATGAGAAGATTCTTTTCATCGAAACCTTTATCTTTCTTTCTCACGAACTGCATCTGAGAATAGATAACCAGACATGAAATAATGAGTCCTGTTGAAATAGCAAATTGAATTGTCACCAGAATATTTCGCGAGGATTGTTTCCGCTTACCCTGGTTTATATCAGTTAGTAATGCCAGAGGGTTAATTGAAGAAAGATAAAATGAGCTGTAAAAGCTGGCAAAAATAGTACAAAAGAGGAATAGTGAGGTAAAAATCAGTATCCAACCCGGGAGCTTTATCACTGTTAATGAGAGATCCTTACCAATCATAATGGCGATAACAGGAAGAAGTATTTTAACCAGTATAAAAGCAAGTAAAAGAGAAATGGAGATGGCTATAGCCGTTTCAACAAAGAAAAACAGGATAATATTTTTCCTTTCCGACCCGAATATTTTTTTCACCGAAACCTCTTTTGCTCTCCTGAAGGAAAGTGCAGTACTGATGTTTACGAAATTGAAGCAGGCAATCAATAATATTAATAAACCGATACCTGAAAACATGTATAGTTTGGTAATGCTCCCTTTTTCACCAATATCATTACCTCTGTCTGTTGTTGAATAAAGATGAATATCACCTATTTTCTGAAGATAAGGGGTCAGCAAAAAGCCAGATTGCCTGAATGTTTTATTGATTGCCCCTTCCATATATTCCATGATCTGTTTTTCCAGCTGGGATGGATCAGCACCTTTAATCAGCCGGATAAAAGTATATACAGTCAGTCCTCCATCCCATCCAATATGGTACTTCTTCTCCTCGATGGAGAGCGGGAGCAGGCATTGGAACTGAAAAATTGTATTAACGGGGGGATCCTTTGCAACCGCGGTTACATTAAATGCACTTCCTTCGATCAGAATTAATTTTCCCAGGGGATCTTCAGTACCGAAGATTTTTTTGACTGCTTTCTCAGTAAGGACAATACTTTGCGGAGATTCAAGGCATGTTTTTTTGTCACCTTTTATCAGATCGAAAGAGAACAGATCAAAAAAAGTTTTATCTGTATACAAAACAGAAAGCTGGCTGAATTTATTATTATAACCGGCTGATGCTGTTTTAGGATCAACCCTGACCATTTCTTCGATAACAGGGAACTCTTTTTTGTATTCAGGACCTGCCGGCATATTGATCGATCCCTGATTAAACTCTATGTTTGGTGTTTTTATTATCATTGCGATTCTGTACAATCTTTCCCGGTCTTTATGAAACTTATCGTAACTGGTCTCTGCGGAGATCCAGATTATCAATACCAGAACAGAAGCTACACCGATAGTCATGCCTAAAATATTCACAAAAGAGTATGGCATCTGTTTTATCAGAGACCTGAAACCATTACGGAATAATAACTTTATCATATGTGAGGATTAATTTGTTCAAAAAAAAATCTCAAAGCATATGCCAGCTATATTAACGCTCACGTAATCAGTAATATAACTTTTGAAAAGGAGCAAAAAAGATCAAATTTGTCTATAAATCATACAAAATGGTTCAAATATTTTGACAGATTTTAGGTCGATTTTTCTCTGTGGTTCTCTGACTATTTGCCTCTCCCTAAATCCCCCGCTTTGCGGGGCAGGCTCTCCCCCAAGAGGGAGGGACTTAAATTATTAACATATTGATGGTTACCCCCTTCTCTCTTGGGAGAAGGGGGCAGGGGGGAAGAGGCAAAGAAGCTTGCACAGAGGATATACAGAGGACCACAGAGAGGCGTTTAAATAAAAAGAGGTCTCTGTAGTGAAACCTCTTTCAACAAATACTTATTGAAGTTACTATTTCTCAGTCACTACCTGGCCGTCAAACAGGTTTATGATCCTATGCGCATAACCTGCATCTCTGTCGGAGTGGGTTACCATTATGATAGTTGTACCTTCTTTATTCAGATCTGTCAGGAGATTGATTACTTCAATACCATTTTTAGAGTCAAGGTTACCTGTCGGTTCATCGGCAAGAATGAGCTTCGGATTTGCAACGACTGCACGGGCAATGGCCACTCTTTGCTGTTGACCACCTGAAAGTTGCTGAGGAAAATGTTTTGCACGGTGTCCTATTTTCATTCTTTCCAAAACATCTTCAACACTTTTCTTTCGATCACTTGATTTCATCTTCAGGTAGATCAGCGGTAACTCAACGTTTTCATATACATTAAGTTCGTCAATCAGGTTAAAACTCTGGAAAACAAAACCAATATTTCCCTTGCGGAATATTGTCCTGTCGCGTTCCTTCAGATTAGCCACTTCAGTTCCATTGAAAATATAACTGCCTGAGGTAGGATTATCGAGTAATCCGAGAATGTTAAGGAGGGTGGATTTCCCGCATCCTGACGGGCCCATTACTGCGACATATTCTCCCTCTTTTACGTTGAGAGTCACTTTATTAAGTGCTGTAGTTTCAACTTCTTCAGTTCTGAAGATCTTAGTTAAATCAATAGTTTTAATCATGACATTAATTATTAATAGTTATTTAGATTTTTTAAGAATAAGTTTTTCATTTTTTCCGAAAGTTTCATATCCTGAAACAATAACTTTCTCACCTGGTTTCAGACCTTCAAGTACTTCATAGTATTTTGGATTTTTTCTTCCAATTGAGATATTCCGTTTGGTAGCAAAAGATTCGGAAGGATCGAGGACAAATATCCACTGACCGCCTGTCTCCTGGAAGAACCCGCCAATAGGCACCAGCACAGATCTTTTTGGCTGACCCAATTGAAGGCTTATATAGTATGTCTGGCCGGTTCTTATGTTATCAGGCATACTATCGCGGAAGATCATTTCAATTTTAAAAGTACCAAGCCTGACTTCAGGAAAAACTCTTCTCACAACAAGGTTAAATTTATTACTCTGTCTCTCGAGTGTTGCATCAAGCTGTGCTCTTACCCTGTCGATATAATGTTCATCGATCTGGGCTGTTACTTTATACGATGTAAGCACATTTATCTGTCCCATGTTTTCACCACGATTAATCTGCTGTCCGATCTCTGGTGTCAAAAGGCCAAGCTGGCCATCGACAGGCGCTGTCACATCAAGGTTTTTTACCCTGTCTTTCACAAGTAACAGGTTTCTCCGCATATTCAGAAGGTCATTTTTCATTGTCTCTACATTCACTGAACGGAATAAAGAGTCTTGTGTCTGGCGTTCAAGAAAAAGTTCTTTCGATTGTTTTGCCATATCCATGTCCTCTTTTGACCGCAAAAAATCTTCCCTTGATATCAGATTGTCTTTCATAAGAATCTCATTCTGCTTAAAATTTCGCTCCTTCCTTTCAATATCATATTTCAGAGTGACAAGTTCTCTTTTAATCTGAAGCTTTTCCTGTTCCATCTGGATCTGGGTATTCCTGAGCAGATTTTCTTTATAAGCCATCTCGCCCTCGCTGTTCAAAATATTAAGATAGAGTTCGGGATTAGACAGGCGCAAGATAACTTCTCCTTTTTTCACCATAGATCCTTCTTCAATAACTTTTTCTTCAATCCGTCCGCCTTCCTGGGCATCAAGCTTGATAGTTGTTATAGGTTCTACAGTTCCCGGAACAGTTATATAGTCATTGAACTGATCTTCAGTAACTGTTTCAATTATCAGTTTATCTTTTTCAACTTTATATGTAGATGTGCGATCGGCAAAGAATGCCATATAAACAAGGACGATAATTGCTATACCTATAGCGATATATCCGAAATGTTTTTTCTGAATGCCGGTTTTCTTTGGGATCGCTTTATCCATTGCTTCGCGAGGAGTATCCATTTTTGTTTTTATTTATTATTAATGTTGTAATTAGTTTATTTCTTGAGTTTTCTAAATTTATTGCTGGTTGACAAGGTTTTCATATTCACCTGTGGAATAGAATTGTATTGTGAGTTTTCTGATAAGCAATTGCAGCTTTGTTCTCAGCGCTTCAGTTTCAGCCTTGAATAAAGTTGTCTTTGCCAGAGAGTAATCAGTTACATCAACAAGTCCCGCTTCAAATTTTTTCTCCACTGAAGCAAACGATTGTGTGTTATAGAAAAAGTTTGCATTGGCAGCTGTAAATTCATCTTTTCCCCTGTTGTAGTTCAGACATGCATTTTCAATGTCGGTATACAAATTGTTTTTCTCCAGTTCAAGTCTTAGTTCGTTATCATTCTTCCTGATCTTTGCCACTTTAATGTTTTTGTAGGTAACGAAATTATTGAAGATCGGAATATTCAGAGTAAGCTGTACCTGTTTACTCAGGTTTCCATTAATTTGTCTCGAGTAAGAATTTTGAGTAACTCCTTCACCTGCATTTAAAACGTCATAATAGTATGAACCTATCTGACCGTATGCTGTCAACCTGGGTGCAAGATTTCCCCTGGCGGCGGCTATCTGTTTTTTAGAAGCTGTCAGTTCGAATTCGATTTCTTTGAGTCGGGGAAGATTTTGTGCAGCAAGCTTATAGACACTATCTGTGCTGAATGAGTTGTCGGTAATGAGAGTACTATTCAAATCAGGTGTCACTATGTCAAATTCAGTCCCAGGTTCCAGCTGAAGCATCTGTTTTAAAGTTGTAATAGCCTGACTGGCAGTGTTGTGAGCTATGGTATAAGAAAGCTTATCTGAAGAATATTGGCTCTCAATTTCATACTGTTTGGCCAATGCCTCCTTGCCTGTTTCGACCATTTTAGTGATTCTGAAAACCTGTTTCTCTGATAGATCGAGCTGCATCTTTGAAGCACTTTCAAGTCCCCTGTCGTAAAGCACCTCGTAATATTGTCCAAGAATATCAGCTATCAATGAATTTCTGACAATTTTCTCAGATTCCAGACCGGCTTTAAGCATGAATTTATTTGCAGCAATGGTATTTATCTCAGTGAATCCATTGAACAGCACAATATTTGAGCCTACTCCCAGGGTATTTGTCAGGTTTTTATTGAATGCTATGGAGTTTGACTGGTCGATTGACCTACCATTTGCAACCTGAAGATTGGATTGGGCATTCAGATTCGGCAACAGATTCATCCTTGATGTCGTCAGGTCTGCCTGTTTTGATTGGGTAATGAGCTTCTGCCTCTGAAGTCCTATATTATTAGTGACAGCATAATTAATACAATCTTCAAGTGTCCATTTTTTCACCTGGGCTGATATTTCCTCAAAGCATAAAACTATAAGCAGCGATATAATAAAATAGATTCTTTTCATCTCAATTTCTAATTCTTAATTCTTAATTCTTAATTCCAAATTCCTGATTCCTGATTCCTGATTTCTGATTTCTGATTCCTGATTCCTGATTCGTCATTACTATATGCCAAAGAATGTGCCAAAACAATAATAATCACAATATCAGCGATATAATTAATTATATGTTTTAAGAACTGTCTAAATATTAGACAGTATAGTGTGTAAATATATTACACATAACCCTATTGTCTGATCTTATTAAGGTAAGTTTGTTTATATTAAAAACTGCCAGGTATGCAATGTCAAAAAAATGTGGAGCTTCAGGATATAATAAGAATAAAGTGATAAAGAAAGAAATTGATATTTTCAGGAATTTTGTAACTTTGGTATACTTATTAGCTCTGTTATATAGGGTCTTTGAGCCTTTGTGGCAAAAAATCTTTTTTGAGTTATCCTGATTTCCAATTTCTTAATTAACTGACATTTTACCTTAATTCTGGCCTGAACATGAAAAAAGACTCTTTCCTTTTTGAATTTTTAAAAAGCGGACCCTTTCGTTTGCTTCTTATCCTGGCAATATTGATTTTATTGGGGATTATTATTTCGAATCATCACAGAGAGATGGTGAAGATGAAAGAGAATGTTTTATATGTGGCCCCTAAACCTAATAAATAAATCTTTTGTAAATTAACCGGGGCTCAACTGTGTTTTTTTCAAGCTTCCTTCTCAGATCGCATCCAGCGAGGAATATTGCTTCCAGTTAAACCGTAAACAACAGTGATATCCTTGCCCTTAATCGTGTAATCATAGTAACAAAGGATATTCTGTTGCAATTAATCCGAGAAGCTTGGTTTTTCCAGAAGTGGACAGAAACATTCTACGGCTCCTGTGGGGTAAATTATCTAATCTTGTATAAAAGATAGATTGAAAGGTATTATAAGTTAAAAATTTAATATTTATGTTTGTCTGTCTTAAAAAATCAGATAAATATGAAGATTGTAGTACTTGATGGATATACTTTGAACCCTGGTGATCTGAGCTGGGACAGGCTATTTGATTTGGGTGAAGTAGTTTTGCACGACAGAACCCCTGCAGATAAAATAAAAGAACGGTCGCTTGATGCGGACGTTTTAATCACAAACAAGACTCCTCTCACGGAAGAGACTATAAATGATCTGCCGCATTTAAAATATATAGGTGTTCTGGCAACCGGATATAATATTGTTGATGCTTCTGCTGCAAAAAGACGGAACATAATAGTTACCAACGTCCCTGCCTACAGCACCATGTCTGTTGCCCAGCTTACATTTGCTTTACTACTTGAACTCTGTCATCATGTTCAGAAACATAGTGATTCTGTTATGGAGGGCAAATGGGCTGAATCGGTAGATTTTTGCAATTGGGATTTTCCATTGATCGAGTTATCAGGAAAAACATTGGGTATTATCGGCTTTGGGAATATAGGCAAAAAAGTAGCTGATATTGCCACTGTTTTCGGCATGAACATAATCGCGGTAAGCAGAAATGAAACAGATCAGTCAGAAAGGAAAAACTTCAGATGGGCAGAGCTAGATGAAGTTCTGGCGCAGGCTGATATAGTAAGTATACATTGTCCATTACTGCCGGAGACAAAGGGACTCATCAATGCTAAGAGTTTAAAAAGAATGAAAAAATCGGCATTTCTGTTAAACACTTCAAGAGGTCCTGTTGTAGTGGAATCGGATCTTGCGGATGCCCTGAACAATGGAATTATTGCCTGCGCGGCTATCGATGTGCTTTCAATAGAGCCTCCTGCAAAATATAATCCTCTCTTCAAGGCAAAAAATTGTCTGATCACTCCGCATATTGCCTGGGCGACAAAAGAAGCAAGGGAACGATTAATGGATATTGCAGTAAGCAATCTGGCTGCCTTCATTAACGGAAAGCGAGTTAATGTGGTGAATCAATAGCAGACCGGTCTTCTTCGGGGATGCAGACAGATTTGAGCAAATTATTAATACCGATCCAACCACCTGTATTTTCTTGAACTATCACCGAACTTCAGAGCCACAGTCAATTCATGAGTTCCATATGTAACTCTCTGAATCTCATTAAGCGTAAAATCGACAGAATATCCAAAAAACAAAGCAGTCCATTTAGAATGGTCAGGGATATATCTAAACCTGATATTGGCAATCACCCCGTTACCTGTTCTGTAAGTTAATCCTGTCCAGATGTTCTGATCATAGATATAGGTAATACCGATATCAGCTTGTGGTTTAAGCTGTTCTGATGTCTTAAAGAGGATTGAAGGTTCCAGGTCAGTTATACTTCCAATTTTAAGATTATAGGATCCAAAGAGATAATAATGTCTGTCCATCCTGAAATTCCGGTATGCGTAATCACCTATTTTGGCAGATGCGCCAAATAACTGCAATGCAGAAAAACCTATGTCGAATTTGGGATTCAAAAGATAAATTCCAAAATCAGCATCGGGAACAAACACACCTCTTCGCAGATTGTTACTTAACCATGGCTCATTAGAGTCTTCAAAACTCAATTCATTTGCATTAATATTAAAGTGATACCCGTTAAATGCCAGACCTAAAGATAATTGAGTATTTTCTTTAAGCCAGATATGATATGAGTATGATGCCTGGAATCCAGTCCTTTGTATCAGACCATTCCTGTCATTGAAAATATTACCACCAAGACCTACTCTTCCATCTGTTTTTGGGGCGAAAGTTGTTCGATTGAAAATTGTTTTTCTTATTTTATAACCTCTTTTTAGTATCCTGGTCTGCCAGCTTAGGGAATAAGTTCTTGGTGCACCTGAATAGCCTACCCATTGTTCTCTAGTTGTAATATTAAAGCTTGTATAACCATCACTTCCAGCAAGTGCCGGGTTAATAAGAAACTTGTTATAAAGATACTGGCTGTATAGAGGCAGCTGCTGGGCTAATGATATCTGTTCAAGAGCAACAAAAATCAGGAGATATGCAAGCCTTTTTACAGTTTTTGAGCTGTTTTTATTCATTTTACAATTGTTATAAAACCGACAATTTGTTTTGATCCATTATGCAAGTCAATAACATAATGGTATGAGTCAAGGGGTAAATTAACTCCGTTACTTTTTCCATCCCATGGTTGCGGATAGCCTTGCTCTGATCTCCATACTGACTGACCCCATCTGTTATAGATTATGATTTGAGCTTTCGGATAAGCTTCGATATTGCCAATATTCCAAACATCATTAATAAGATCGCTGTTGGGGGAGAAAGCTTCAGGAATTATCAGGTCAATGTATATGGGTAGGGTCACAACAACACAAAGTGATCTTACAGGACCCAGGCATCCGTCCGGAGAGCGTTCCTGCACTCCCAGTAAATAGGTGCTTAAGTTATTCCATGTATGAACAAATTCATTGGTAGTAAACCCCGACTGCACAATATCATCAATCCACCATGTGTAAGTCGAACCCGGATTTGAATCAACATTGTAACGCCTTAAATGACCTATACATACATTATCCGGCATGGTTGACTGCCCCTCAACTCTGAAAACTCCTGACAGGACTATGCCGAATAATAGTATATATGGGTACCTTTTAATCATCTGTTTTAATTCTGGTCAACTAATTGTGATAGATGGGCGAAGTGGCCGGCAGCTGCAATACAGTGACATTCTGAATTGTTGGATTGGTTGATGCACATCCGTTGGCATTACGATAATTGACGCTGACTGAGTGTGGTCCAGAACCATTCCAGGTTAAAGTCACACTATTATCTGTGGAAGTTCCGCCTGCTGTTACAAGTCCACCAACAGCTACCCATGTATAGTCGGTCATACCAGGTTCAGTTGTATAAACAACTCCTGCTGTTCCGAAACAGACCGGATTAGCTGTCGGTGTGATAGTTGGTAACGGTCTTGGATAAACTGTTACAACAACGGTTATGGGAGTACCTGTACTTGAATTAGCAGTAGGAGTGATGGTGTATGCAATTGTTGCTGCAGCATTTGTCGTGTTGGTCAGCGTCTGGGTAATTGTTGCTCCGGTTCCGTCAGAGAAACCTGATACTGTCCCGCTTGTCAAAGCAGCTGTCCATGTGAATGTTGCAGTCCCAATGTTACTTGATAAAGCAATATTGGTTGTTGCTCCACTACAGATAGACTGGGAAGCCGGGGTTGCTATTACAACCGGTCTTTCACTTACGGTAACCACAACCTCCCGTGGCTGTCCCACACAATCTGCAGCATTTCTTTCAACCACAGATAAAGTATAAACACCTGCCATATTCCAATCTACGGAAATATTGTTTCCGGTACCGTTTATTCTCCATTCGGTCCCGGAAGCACCTGGTGTTATGGTCCATGTATACGTGGAACCAGGAGTAGCCGTAACTAAATATGGTTCAGTCCCTATACAAACTGCTTGTGCCGGACTTGGATCACTCTGAGCCCATGTTACAACCGAACATGCCAGAAGCAAAATCAGAAGCGATCCTCTGAGCATTAATAGTTTTGGTTTCACAGAAAGTGGATAAACGGATCTTATAATTTTCCCTGTTTTAACTTCTTTTCCAGGTTGATCATATAGTATCCGGCTTTGTGAATACTGTTCAGCATCTGAAATGTTGAACATCTGCCCGTTGCTCTGGTTAAGCAATCCGGGTTTACTTTTTAATTGTTTTAGTGTGCGCATTGGTTTTATGTTTATTTGGTTAATTGTCTGGTTTATAATATCGGTGATAAATGAAAGAGGTAGTTGGTAAAGGGTTAACTGTAATCATTACAGAACCACTGTAAACAGAACCACAATGAGGAGTTCCTCCATCTGTGGCAGCAATCCTGTAATAGGATGTTGTTGTGAGTGCATGAGGTGAATATGACAGTATGTTTGCACCGGTAATATCAGTCCAGACGACCCCGTCTGTACTGCTCTGCCATTGGTAAGTATAACTGGGACCTGAGCCTCCGGATGCTGATGTTGCCGTAAGTGTGGAAGGGACATTTCCATTGCAAATCTGCTGGCTGCTGGAAACGACAGGTGGCAAAAGGGGCTCTTTGACTACAAGATTCCTTTCCCTTGTAAAACTTGTTTCAATACAGGTTGGATTACCCGGAGGTTGATTGAGTGTGGAAAAAGTGACAGAAACACGGTAGGACCCGTTTTGAGCAGTTGTTGCATTTGAAATAGTGAGTTGAGATGTAGTTGTCCCTGAGTATGCACCTCCGTCTGACAAAAAAGTCCATCCCGACCCGTTGTTCCATGACCATTGGTATCCGTTATTGATTATATTTCCTTCTGTAAATACCTTATAGGTTATGCTCCCTCCATTACATATGGTAGAATTAACAACTGCAGGTGTAAGAGAGGTGATCGAGTTTATTATTAATAGGGCTGGATCAGAACTTAAAGTCCCGTTGTCATCTGTGATCAGTACACGGTATTCGGTGCCATTTACATTCTTTCCATTCACACCTATATTATCAACTGAAAACAAATCGTCGGTTGCTCCGCCGATATCTGAAAAATTGCCGTCCGGTGGTCTTTCCTGCCATTGGTAGAAAACAGTTCCAACGGAGCCACTTATTTCTATCGAAAATTCAACATGATTTCCATAACAGTCTGTTTGCGGCAGCGGTTGGCTTATAATTGTCAAAGACGAAGCATGTTCTGTTGAGGCATTTGGCAAATAGAAAGTTGTCTGCCCCCATACTGCAGCAGACCCGAGTACCCAGAATCCGACCACCGTTAAGAACTTCCGTATATTGATTCTCATCCTCATGTTCCTGACAGCTTCTAGAACGCTATCAACGATATTTCCTGTGACTTCTGTCAAGTGATAGATTTGCTTTCAGTATACTCTAAATAATCACTTCCGGCTCTAACCTTATAAATTAAAGCAGGGCATAGTGTTAACTAAGATTACTCTTGAGTTTTCTCTACAAAAAGAATAGTCTGAATCTTTTTTAAAAGTTTCTACAATCTAGCCAGATGCATCTAAATAGTTATTCCAGGATCTAAGATAGATCATTTTTTGAATAACTGAAAATTCTTTTTGGCCACTTTTCTGGATATTTATACCAGAGCAGTCAATTAATGCAATATGACTATCAGGAATGAATAATAATAATCTGAGAAATGCTTTTACTATAAATGTACTCATCCTCCCGGCCCCCTTCTCTTGCAGGCAAAAGAAGGGGGAGATCCTTCTTTGCCCCTCTTTGCGGAGCAGCTATCCTTTATACACATCTTTCTAATATGTTATTTTTTAGCTCAGCATAGTCTTCACAAACAGAGTATTAGTCAAATTGTTTTATCATGGTTACAGAAGATTCCTCACTTCGTTCGGAATGACATGAGCATATTAATAATCATAAAAGGGAAGAAGTGGCGATTCGCTAAGGACTGATAC